>Ga0181603_10001112_pt1 | contig 22865 bp, 25 predicted proteins | sample 041ome_13_FD_148633 | JGI IMG/M metagenome (GOLD analysis project Ga0181603, IMG submission 148633) | Coastal salt marsh microbial communities from the Groves Creek Marsh, Skidaway Island, Georgia - 041409US metaG (spades assembly) | ecosystem: Environmental > Aquatic > Marine > Intertidal zone...
GGCGTGGTCGAGCCATAGCCCACCTGCAGAGCAATTTGTGCCATACTGTCTTTGGAATACATCACCAATTGCTTGGCGGCTTTCATCCGCAATGCACGGTAGTAATGAGACGGGCTCTGCCCCGTTGCCTTTTTGAAACTGCGCTCAATCTGCCGGGGAGAGACGCCCACGCCATCCGCCACCTCTGCCACAGAAATTGGAGACTCGAGATGGGCTGCAAAAATGGTCACCGCTTTGGCCACCACGGGCGGTAAGGTCGCGTCGGTGGTGGCGCTCCGATAGGTTGGAATACTCTGCTGCACCCCCTCGCCCCGCATCAACGGATGCTGAAACCAGCAGGCCACTTCCGTCGCCACATCTGCCCCCAGGCGGGTTTCGATCAAACGCAGTGACAGATCAAAGGCCGCGGCCGCCCCTGAGGCCGTATAGCGGCGGCTTGCGACTTCAATGACCCGATCCGAGGCCTGAACCTCCGGAAATTCTGAACGGAAGGCGGCATCATAGCACCAATGTACCGAAACCACATGACCGGCCATGACCCCGGAGCGGACCAACGGAAACACCCCACCGCTGACACCGCCCAGCACCGCGCCGTGACGGGCCAATGCACGCAGCGCCCCAAAACCGGCTTTGGCATTGGCAAACTGCGCGCGGGGCGGGCTGAGCAGGAACAGATAATCGGGTCGCGTCAGATCGGATAAAGCCAAATCAGGCTCAAAGCTGATCCCTGCGCTGGAGCGCCGCTTTGCCATCGTCTCTGCAACCAGTGACCAAGAAAACGCCTCCTGCCCCGATATCTCATTTGCCGCGCGCAGAGGTTCGATCATTGAGGTGAGGCAGGCCATCGGAAAGCCTTCAAAAATCAAGAAACCAACGGACTGGGTTTTCACATCATTCATAAATATGATACTAAAAGGAAAACTGGCCCAGAGATCAAGAGGTCAAACGCCACGATTGAGGTTGATATATGACTGTTGAGAAAGCCACCCCGGCAAAGGCCGCCGAACTGACGCAAGACCCACCCAGGGCGCGTGATGGGCCTGAAAAAACCCTCGAACTGGCCATTGGACGCGCGTTGCGGGGCTTTCGGCGGCGCCAGGAGGTCACGGTCGCCGAACTTGCCAGCCGCACGGGACTTTCCATTGGAATGCTGTCCAAGATTGAAAATGGCAATACCTCTCCCTCTCTCAAGACATTGCAAGCCCTTGCAACGGCGCTGTCCATGCCGATCAGTGCTTTCCCTTGCAACGGCGCTGTCCATGCCGATCAGTGCTTTTTTCAGCCAGTTTGAGGCGCGCCGAGAAGTGATTCACACAAAAAGTGGTGAAGGGATCGCGACCGAGGAGACTGGCAGTCTGACAGGTCATGAAACACGTCTTTTGGGACATATCAACGCCCCGTCCAGCGGGGTTATCGTAAAGCCATATTTGGTGACGCTGACCTCCAAGACAGATGTATTGCCAAGCCTCCAACAGGGCGGCACCCAGACCATCTATATGCTGGAGGGAGAAATGGACTACCGACATGGCGACAAGCTCTACAATCTTACCGCCGGGGACAGCTTGCAATTTGATGCCGATAGCCCCCATGGGCCGGAGGCTCCAAGAGATCTTCCCCTCCGTTATCTGTCCATCGTCAGCGCGCCGCAAAACGGCTGATCGCTAGATATTAACGCAGCAGGTCAAGCCCCGCCTTGCGGTGCGTGTACCAAACCAAAGCGGCCGCCACCACCAAGGACATGCCACTCGACATTACAAGAGACATCCCCCCGGGCGCCGCAGCCCCGACCCAGAGCGCGTGACCCATTGTCAGCACCACGCCAAGAAGCGAAACAAACAAAGCCGGCCGCGCTGTGGCCCGGCGCAGCAGCATCAAAACACAGCCCAATGCCCCCCCAAAAACCGCAACCGAAAAGGCGGCTGTCACCCAGCCGGGACGGTGGGCAATCACCGCCCTATAGGCGGGCGGGAAATCAGCCAGGGCGTCGGGATCCATTTGTAGAATAAAATTGAAACAACCAAGGGCGTTCCAAATCAGGCCCAACAGGCCAATCGCCCAAAAAACACGGCTCGGTTTTGTCATCACGCGCGGCGCCTCTCTGCTATAAGATTATGACCTACAGAGCATCCCTATCATTGGCCCGCTCTTGCTCACAAGGCGCATTCATATCGCATGACCGCCAAAAGCCGGATCTGCAGGATGCGACTTGGGCCTTTATCAATCATTTTATTTATACTTAATAGGAAAGACCTATGCACAACCCAACCACAAAGCCAGACACTTGCCCGGTGGCAACACCGGGCTGCGCCTGCCTGCCCCCCGGCAGGCGCATTCACCATCAGGGTATACTGGTATATATGGTTATGGCTCAAATTTTGCTGTGATGTCACCACGGCACATATGCGCCCGCCCAGGCCGGCGCTGCCCTCATTTCGTGCTGAACTGGCGTTATACAGAGGTCTTTAAAATATTATTGCATCATAAGAACTCCATTCACATTGACTTTTTGCAACCAGAACTCTTCTCTCAGGGTCGAGAGATATTTTAGAATGCACCAATATAAATTGGTTAATAATCAGCGCGAGAAACAGTCCATGACAATCACTCACACACTTGATCCGTGGCAATTTGCCCAGGATTGGCAAGACGGCTGGAACAGTCACGATTTGGACCGGATCATGGCACATTATCACGAAGAGGTGGTGTTTAGATCGGCCAAAGCGCAAGCCTTGGTTGGAAAGGGGGAACTCACCGGCCATGACGCATTGCGTGGCTATTGGGCCAAAGCCCTAAAGCGTCAGCCTGACCTCAAATTTCAAGTCCAAGACGTTTTCCGAGGCCATGAGATGATTGTCTTGAGCTACAGCAATCAAAACAATATCTGCGCGACTGAAACATTCTATTTCAACGCAGAGGGCCTGGTCTTTCGCGCAGCGGCTTGTCATCGAACACCGCGGCTCTAAATCCCCAATCGCCGTTCAAGCGCGCCATCACAGCGGCGTTGTGTTACCAAAATAAACCATTAGTCTGCAAATCGTCACGCGCTTGGAAATTCGGAGTAGCCATGAGCAACAAGCAGATTAATTTCATCGGCTGGATACTTTTTATCCTGTCAGCGATTGGCTTCATCATCGCCTCCATCGGTAGTTTTTGGTCCATGGTGGGCTCTGTGTTCTTTTTGGTGGCCTGTTTGGTCTTTTTGATTCCGTTCTTTCGATCGGACGACTGATCTAGCACCGGCGCATTTAACACAGATGCAATTTAAATAATATCATTATAACAATTTCTAAATGTGTAAACTTAATGTATTTTGCACGACTTTAAACCTGTACAGGCACCATCGTTCCCTGCATCAACGCAACTTTTACATCCCCATCAAACACATCAGCCCGCACGATCACCAAACGTGCACCAGATTTCTCCACATGGCCCACGGCCCGTAAAGGACCTTTGCGCCCCGGTGCCAGAAGGTTGATTTTCATTTCTGCGGTCAAAACCTCACAGCCCTCCGCCATCAGCGTCAAGGCCGCATATCCCGCTGCGCTGTCACCGAGCGCAAAGATCAAACCGGCATGGGCATAGCCATGCTGCTGCTGACTGCCCGGCAGGATTGGCGCTGTGATTTCCACATGCCCCGGCTCAACGACAGTCATCTGCGCCCCAAAAGTTTGCATAATGCTCTGCCGTTCAAAGCTCTTTGTGACCCGTTCCATCTCTATCCCCTTGGCATTGGCAAGACATGACAGGTCTCACCGGTTAAAACCGCGACAGCCCCCGGCTGCATCAAATCCCGCAAAACCGCCGCATCACTGCGCAGCCCTCCGGTGAAGGTGCCAAATGCTGGCAAAATTACCCTGTGCTGATCGTATAAAAAACAGGGGCGCGTGACATGGCGCCGGCCCAATGACACGGCGGCTTTTGGATGGTAGTGACCACAGACCTCGGCCTCCGCCTCAGCGATATGACGGAACACCAAGGGTCCATCGCGATACTCTGCCAGATGCGCACCCGAAAACTCAACGGGACCCGGATCGTGATTCCCCTCAATCCAAATCCACTGCCGCCCGGCCTGCATGCGATAAAGACAAGCGCTTTGTGCAGAATCAAGGCTGCCCGAGGCCTGCAAATCATCAAAACTATCCCCCAGACAAATCACAATTTGAGGGGCCAAAGCCTCGATTTCTCTTTGCAATCTATAAAGAGTGTCTGCGGTGTCATAGGGCGGCGCCATAACGCCTGAGCGGCGCGCCATGCGATCTGATTTTCCCAAATGTAAATCTGACACGCAAAGAATACGCCGATGTGCCCACCACAAGACACCCGAAGCCCGCGCGGTCAGCTCAGCCCCATACAAGGAAAATACATGCCCATCACTCATGCCCCTGCATCGCGCATTATGCGGGGGGATGGCAAGTTTTATTGCACGGGCGCCATGACGATCTTGTTCAGACCTGAGGCCTCCATCAACCGGGCTGTTTCCTGGGCCAAAAGTCGCTCTTGGGCTTCGCCTTGCACCGGAACACGGCCCATTTCAAGAAACAGCGGAGCGGCAAAGGGCGATAGACGGTCCAGCTCTTTATGATCCAGCCGCCCTGCACAGCGGGCCAGCATCTCTTCAATCCGGTCAAAATCCACCAACCCCCTACGGGCTTCTTCGCGGGTGATTTGCATTAAGACATGCTCGGGGTCATATTTGAGCAAAGTATCATAGAGAATATCCGACGAGAACGTCGCCTGCCGGCCTGATTTTCTCTGCCCTGGCGTGTTGCGCTCTATGAGACCGGCAATAACCGCACAGCCGCGAAAGCTTCGCTTCATCACCGCATTGCCCGCCAGCCACGTCTCAAGCCCGTCCCTGAGCCCTGCGGGTGCCAAAAGCTCGGCCGCATCGCCGAGCGGCTCAAGAGAGAGCAACATCACAGCATAATCCGTGGCCACGAAACTCAGCGGGGCCAATCGGGCCTCCTCCATCCGCTTTGAGAGCAAAAGCCCAAGCGTTTGCAGCGCATTGCGCCCAGCAAATCCGTAGACCACCGTTGCAAAGCGCCCTTCATGCGGGAAGCTCTCGACCAAAAGGCGATCTGCACGCGGCAGGAGGCTGACATGGCGCTGCAAGGCAATCCAGTCGCGCATATAGCCGGGCATCTCTGGCCAGTCCTTTTGCTGAAACCCCGCCAGTATCCGCTGGCTCAACTGGGTGGATGTGGCAAATTTCGTCCCGCTGAACGTGGCGATCTTGGGTTTTTTGCCCGGCTGTTTCGTCACCTCAACGGTCAGATCGCGCAGGCCCTCATAGCGCACCACCTGCCCACCAATCAAGAAACTATCCCCAGGCACAAGAGTTGCGGCAAAGGCCTCCTCCACCTCGCCCAAAGCACGCCCACCGCGGCCCCGCAATCGAACCTTGAGACGATCACTGTCTTGGATGGTGCCAATGTTCATGCGAATGCGTTGGGCGGCGCGCGGGTCGCGCAATTGCCACTTGCCGTCCGCAGTTTGCAGCAAACGCCGCCACCGGTCGTAGGCTTTGAGCGCGTAGCCACCGGTGGCGCAAAACTCGAGGCAGGCGTCAAACTCTGCGCGCGTGAGCTGCGCATAACGGCCCGCTGTTGTGATCTGCCCATAGAGATCATCGGCGCAAAATGGCCCGGCGCAAGCGGCAATCAAAATATGTTGGCACAATACATCGCGTGGTCCCGGCCCCATCGGCTCGCCGTCCAGATCATCTGCGCGCACCGCCTGCAAAGCGGCGACACATTCCACCACCTCAAACCGATTGGCTGGCACCAGACGGGCTTTTGATGGGCTATTGTAGCGATGATTGGCCCGACCAATGCGTTGCACCAGTCGTTTGACGTTCTTTGGCGCCCCCACTTGGATCACCAAATCCACATTGCCCCAATCCAATCCCAGGTCCAGCGATCCTGTGCAAACAATCGCACGCAAAGCGCCAGCGACCATAGCCGCTTCAACCCTTTCGCGCTGCGCCCGAGACAATGAGCCGTGGTGAATGGCGATTGGCAGGTTCTCCTCATTGAGCTGCCATAGCTTATGAAAGAATATCTCCGCCTGCGCCCGCGTGTTGTGAAAAATTAAGACCGTGTTGTGCTGCGCCACCTCGCGCAATACCTGTGGGATCGCATAGCCGGCCCCGCCGCCAGACCAAGGTGCAGGCGCGTCAATCTGCAACATGGCGATATCGGGCAAAGGGCCGGGCGGCGCTTGAATAATATGACAGGGTGCCGGATGGCAGGCCATAAAGCCCGCAATCTCCTCAGGATCTTGCACCGTGGCCGATAAGCCAATCCGCTGCAGATCTGGGCACATCCGCTGCAAAGCCGCCAGTGACAGCATCAGCTGATCACCGCGCTTCGACTCGCTGAGCGCATGCACCTCGTCAATCACCACCCGTTTGAGCCCAGAAAAAATGCGCTCCGCGTCGCTATAGCTGGTCAAAAGCGCCAGGCTTTCTGGCGTGGTCAGCAAGATCTGCGGCGGGTCCGCGCGCTGGCGTCGCTTTTGCGTGGCGCTGGTGTCGCCGGTACGATCCTCGATGCGAATATCCAGGCCCATCTCCTCCGCCGGCACGCGCAGATTGCGTTTGATATCTGCCGCCAGAGCTTTGAGAGGAGAGACATAGAGCGTGTGCAGGCCGGCATGGGGGGCCTGCGCCAAATCTGCAAGGCTCGGCAAGAACCCCGCCAAGGTTTTGCCGCAGCCGGTCGGAGCGATCAGCAGGCAAGCCGGATTGTCGCGCGCCTCCATGACTTGCAATTGATGCGCATGGGGTTGCCAGCCTTTTTGGGTGAACCAGTCAGTGAGGGCGGCAGGCAAAACATCAGACATGCGCCAATATAGCCTTGCCCCCGCGCCATGAAAACACCTTTAAGCGGTCAAACCTTCCGGCTCGGGCAAATCATTGGCCCGGCATGTCGCAGTCAAAGTATTGGCCAATAGGCAAGCAATGGTCATGGGACCCACGCCACCCGGCACGGGGGTGATTGCCCCGGCGACTTCGGCGCAGCTGGAAAAATCCACATCCCCCACCAATTTCATCTTGCCCGCGCCTTTTTCCGGCGCAGCAATCCGGTTGATGCCCACGTCAATCACCACAGCGCCAGGTTTGATCCAATCGCCTGGAACCATTTCCGGACGGCCCACTGCCGCCACCACGATATCGGCCCGGCGAACAACCTCTGGCAGATCCCGAGTGCGAGAATGTGCAATTGTCACAGTACAGCTGTCACCCAGCAAGAGCTGCGCCATGGGCTTGCCAACGATGTTTGAGCGGCCGATCACCACAGCTTCACAGCCTGACAGTGAGCCGAAATGATCCCGAAGCATCATCAAACACCCCAAGGGTGTGCAGGGCACCATAGATTTTTGCCCTGTACCCAATAGGCCGACGTTTGAGATATGGAACCCATCAACATCCTTGGCCGGATCAATGCGGCCAATCACCAAATCCTCGTTTAAATGCTTGGGCAAAGGCAATTGCACCAAAATTCCATGCACCGCGGGATCGGCATTCAACTGATCGATGACTGCAATCAACTCTTCTTCGCTGACAGAGGCGTCAAGCTTATGCTCAAAAGAGGTCATACCAACTTCGACCGTCTGCTTGCCCTTGGAGCGCACATAGACTTGGCTGGCTGGATCTTCGCCCACCAAAACCACCGCAAGACCCGGCACAATGCCATGGTCTTGCTTCAAGCGCGCCACATGTTCCGCCACCTGCCCGCGCACCCGCGCCGCAAAGGCCTTGCCATCAATCAACTGTGCAGTCATCTTCCATCTCCCAAACCCATGAGTTCTGCCTTCAAGTCAGACACCCGAAAACGGCTCCCCCCGCCCAGAGGCGAGGGGGGTGTTCTTAGAACAGGCCTTCGATTTCGCCTGCATCATTGAGCATAATTGTTTCGGCAGCCGGTTTGCGCGGCAATCCCGGCATGGTCATGATTTCACCACAGACCGCCACAACAAAGCCAGCGCCAGCGGACAAGCGCACTTCGCGCACCGGCACAGAGTGGCCCACAGGCGCGCCGCGCAGATTGGGATCCGTGCTGAAGCTGTATTGCGTCTTGGCCATACAAACGGGCAAATGCCCATAGCCCTGCGCTTCCCAATCCTTCAACTGATTGCGGATCTTTTGATCCATCAAGGCCTCATCGGCGCGGTAGATCCGTTTGCAAATGGTTTGGATCTTTTCTGCCAAGGGCATCTCATCTGCGTAGATCGGCGCGAAATTGGCCATATCGGCATCGGCGATCTCCGCCACACGAGTGGCCAAAGCCTCAGCGCCCTTACCGCCAAATTCCCAATGCTGCGAAACGATCGCTTCAGAGCCCTGCCCGGCGACAAAGTCTTTCACCGCTTGCACTTCAGCCTCAGTGTCGGTGACAAAATGGTTGATCGCGACAACCACAGGCACGCCAAAGCTCTTCAGGTTTTCGATGTGGCGTCCCAAATTCGGGCAGCCGGCTTTCACCGCGTCAACATTCTCTGCACCAAGATCTGCCTTCGCGACACCGCCATTCATTTTCATCGCCCGAACCGTGGCCACCAGCACCACAGCAGAGGGCGCCAGGCCCGCTTTGCGGCACTTGATGTTGAGGAATTTCTCTGCGCCCAAGTCGGCACCAAATCCAGCCTCAGTCACCACATAATCACAGAGTTTCAACGCAGTTGTGGTGGCGATCACCGAGTTACACCCGTGGGCAATATTGGCAAATGGACCACCATGCACAAAGGCCGGGTTGTTTTCCAAAGTCTGCACCAGGTTGGGCTGCATCGCATCTTTCAGCAAGACGGTCATCGCGCCATCTGCCTTAATATCGCGTGCAAAAACTGGGCTGCGGTCGCGGCGATAGGCCACGATCATATCACCAAGGCGTTTTTGCAAATCGGTCAGATCTTTGGCCAAACAGAGAATCGCCATAACCTCCGAGGCAACGGTGATGTCAAAACCCGCTTCGCGTGGGAAGCCATTGGACACTCCGCCCAAAGAAGTTGTGATCTGCCGCAACGCGCGGTCATTCATATCAACAACCCGGCGCCACACCACGCGGCGTGTGTCGATGTCGAGCTCATTGCCCCAATAGATATGGTTGTCGATCATCGCGGACAAAAGACTGTGCGCCGAGGTAATTGCGTGAAAATCGCCTGTGAAATGCAGGTTCATGTCTTCCATCGGCACGATTTGCGCATAGCCGCCCCCGGCAGCGCCACCCTTCATCCCAAAATTAGGGCCTAAAGAGGCTTCACGAATACAGACCATTGCCTTCTTGCCGATGCGGTTCAATCCATCGCCCAGACCAACAGTGGTCGTGGTCTTGCCTTCACCCGCTGGCGTTGGGTTGATGGCAGTGACCAGGATCAACTTGCCATTCTTACGGTCTTGAACAGAATTGATGAAAGACTGGCTCACTTTGGCCTTATCATGGCCGTAGGGCAGAAGGTCTTTGCTCTCGATTCCAATCTTAGCGCCAATGTCCTGAATTAGGGCTTTTGAAGCACCGCGTGCAATTTCAATATCCGATTTGTAGCTCACTTTAAGTCTCCAATGTGACCGCTTGATCAAAGTATACCGTTGCATGTACCGCCATCTGCGACAAAGTAGCAGAGTAAATCCGACATTTGCACTCGCGTGTGCGGCAGCCGATTGACCTCGATGGGGTTCATTGGAAACCCCTGCTTCAACTTTGAAACTTATTTGCTAACATTGTGGGATAAATAGTGGAGACGTCATTGCAGCGATTCATTTTCATTGTGCACATAGCTATGCTGATTGGTGCCGCATATCTTATTCTTTGGATCACCTAGGCCAAAACGGGCGGCAAGGCCTATAGAAGGCGGGCTTGCCCATCCGCCTGCCAAGCGCGTTGCACAGGGCAGTGCAGGCGCAGCACATCGCCCAAGGCCAAGTCGCCAGGTCGCTCGACCCAGGCGGTCACGCCGCGCTTGCCCTTGGCATGGGCTTTAAAGGACTTCCCTTGCCCGGGCAGATCCCGCTCAATGGTCATGCCGACCTGATGGCAAGGGTGGTTTTGCATATCCACCACCAAAGTCGTGCCTTGCTGTGCCTGAAGCCGTGAAGACGGCGGGATATGGGAAAAATCTCGGCATCCCGACACCACCATCGTCGCCCCAAGCCATTGGGGATTGAACTGCGCCAGCCCCATATCGCGCGCAATCTGGTCTATTTCTTCCTGGCTAACGATGCTCAGCTGCCGCACATTGATGATGTCCGTGCCACGCGGATGCTGTTGCAACACACGGCTGTCTGAGGCGCGTGTCCGGCCTCGATGCGCCGCCCCCACAACCCCATCCCAATCCAATTGCAGCCGTTTGCGCGGCTCTGTCTCGATTTCAATTTCGCGCCGATGCGTGACCACGCCCAGCCAAGTGATGGTGAGGTAAACATCTGTTGCTTCCAATGCAGGCATCGCCGCACCTCCCCAAAAAAAGCCCCCGCCTTTGGTATAAGGCAGGGGCTCAAAGACCCTAGGCCGTGGGCTCGGGTTCCATCCCGCCGCCGCTGCTGCTGCTCGGCTTCGGCTTGGTTTTGGGAACCGCCGTCACCGATGGTGTGCCGCCCGATGTCGCGCTATCATCTTCATCGCCATCACGGTCAAGGCTCTCGCCCTCCATCACCTTTTTGATTTCCGCCCCAGTCAGGGTTTCATATTCCAAAAGGCCCTGCGCCAGATTCTCAAAGCGCTCTTTATTGTCAACGATGGTCTTCATGGCCAAGTCATAACCATTTTGCACAAAGCTGCGCACCTCAGTTTCGATCAATTCCTTGGTGGCCGCAGAGGTTGACAGGCCTGATGTCCGGCCAGAATACCCTTCCGCCGCTTCGGAATAGTCAATATTGCCAACTTTATCGGACATGCCCCAGCGCATCACCATGGCGCGCGCCAGACTTGAGGCCTGTTGAATATCGCCTGACGGGCCATTCGACACCTGATCTTCACCATATTTGAAGATCTCAGCCGCCTTGCCGGCCATGGTCATCGCCAATTCATCGTGGCACTCATCACGGTGGAAGTTGAGACGATCCATTTCTGGCAGGCTCATCACCATACCGCCGGCGCCGCCACGCGCAATGATTGTGGCTTTGTAAACCGGTTGGCATTTTGGCAAAAGCGAGCCAACCAAAGCGTGGCCTGCTTCATGGTAGGCTGTCTTCTCCAACTGCTCCTTGGTGCGCACCATGGAGCGCCGCTCTGCGCCCATAAGGATCTTATCCTTGGCCTTCTCAAAATCTTCCATTGTCACCAAACGGCGTCCAATACGCGCAGCCGCCAGGGCCGACTCATTGACCAAATTGGCCAAATCCGCACCCGAGAAACCAGGCGTGCCCCGGGCAATGATCCGCAAGTCCACATCGGGGCCCGTTGGCAATTTGCGCGCATGCACGCCCAATATTTTCTCACGCCCTCTCAGATCCGGGCTTGGAACGGTCACCTGCCGATCAAAACGACCCGGGCGCAGCAGCGCGGGATCAAGCACATCTTTGCGGTTGGTCGCCGCCACGATAATAATGCCCTCATTGGCTTCAAAACCGTCCATTTCAACCAAAAGCTGGTTGAGGGTTTGCTCGCGCTCGTCATTGCCACCCCCGTAGCCGGCACCACGCGCCCGGCCCACCGCATCGATTTCATCGATAAACAATATGCATGGCGCATTCTTTTTCGCCTGCTCAAACATATCGCGCACGCGGCTCGCACCGACGCCCACAAACATTTCAACAAAATCCGAACCGGAAATCGAGAAGAAGGGCACGCCCGCCTCACCCGCAATCGCCCGCGCCAGGAGGGTCTTACCCGTGCCCGGGGCACCTTCCAGCAATGCGCCTTTCGGAATTTTACCGCCCAAGCGGCTAAATTTTTGTGGATTCTTCAAAAAATCGACGATTTCTTCCAGCTCTTCCTTGGCTTCGTCAATACCCGCCACATCGTCAAAGGTGACATTGCCTTGCTTTTCGGTCAGCATCTTCGCGCGGCTCTTGCCAAAGCCCATAGCGCCGCCCTTACCGCCGCCCTGCATCCGGTTCATGAAATAGATCCACACCCCAACGAGAAGCATGATCGGCAGGAGCGACAAGAGGATCGATTGGAACATTGAGGTTTCTTGTGACGTGGCCGCAACGCTCACGCCTTTAGACACCAAAAGATCGCTGATCTGCGCATCACCTGGAACGATTGTGACATATTCCGTGCCATTGGGCCCAGTGTAAGTGACCGTCTCGCCGTCCAGCGTGGCGCGGCTGACCTGGCCATTTTCAACCGCCTGTACAAAGTCAGAATAGGTTGTGGTGCGGCTCGAGGCTGTGCTTGCATCCCCAGAGAACAAACGAAACAGCATCAAAAGCAAGATGAACAATACAAACCAAAAGGCGAGGTTGCGTAGATTACCCAAGGGAAACTCCTATTAGAACCGCAATGTGTCGACACGAGATAGCGTCGGGCTTTGACCTAAGATAGACATCACACCGCTTTATTCAACGGGGTACTACCATTCCCAGGGCGGTGAAACCACCTTAAGCATATCTTTTGGGCCAAATTGCGCCATTGGTGCGGCCAAAAGCCTTTGCCCTTGCCACAAAGATGGGCTGGCCAAAAGCGCCAAACGCGGGCGGCCACTGTCCCGCCACCCCGGGCATTGCCCAAGGCCAGAGGGGCCAAGCGCCCGAATTTCATATGATTTTTCAGCATTCACCATGGAGATCCGGCCATCCCAGGGCGCGCCAGCTTGCGCCACCTGCCTTTCCACCACAGAAAATTCCCGAGAAATCCGCAGCACTGTCTTGGACTGCGGTATTAGGACACATCCATGCAGGGTCACTGTTTTTTTTGCCGCAAGCGCTCTAAGCAGTGCAGAATTTCGGGGCCTATAGGGCTGACCGCTGATCCAATTGAGGGCAGCCGACACCATGCGCTCGATATATTCGCGCGGCAGGCGGCTCAAGGCCACCCGATCGAAAAGCACATCGGTGACATCAATTTGCGCCACCTGCGGCCAAAGCCCTCGCGTCGAAAATTCGAGAGCCTCTTGAACGTGGCGCATGCGTGTGGCGGTTGCGGCCAGCCTAGGGCCCGTTAATCCAAGCGCCTCTAACTCGGGCGCCGCCTGACGCATCCGCACACGCATGAAAGCCGGATCTTCGTTGCTTGGATCATTGCACCAGCCCTGCCCCTGCGCATGCAAGAAACCCTGCAAATCCTCCCTGCAGAACGCGAGCAAGGGGCGCTGCCAGTCCATGTCGCGATCTGTCCAACGCCCGCGCATTTCGCTAAGACCATCCGCGCCAGAGCCGCGGGCCAAGCGGATCAGAAAGTTTTCCGCCACATCGGTCTGACTGTGCCCCAAACAAATACAGCGGCACGCCATATCCCGCCCCCAGGCCGCCAGAGCCTCATAACGCGCGCTGCGGGCGCGGGCTTGAAGATTGGGGCCCTTGGGCAGATCGCTTATCGTTAGGGTAGTATGGGCGACGCCCAGCTTGCCGCAAAGCGCGTTGACCCAAAGCGCTTCTTCCTTCGCTTCAGCCCGCAGCCCATGGTCGACCGTGGCGGCGCACAAATGCGCCTGAGGCATGGCGGCACGCAAGGCCAGAAGCAGCGCGACAGAATCAGATCCACCCGACACTGCAACCCCAATCACCGCGTCTTTTGGCAGCGGCGCAAAGACCTCAGCGAGATGCGATGAGATGTCCTGTGGCGGCTCGAGGCTCATGGGCAGGACAGCTCGGCCTCGGCCAGCTTGGCATCGTCTGCAACCTCTGTTTGCGCATAGCGAAATTGAACTTCACTCAGGGTCAAACACCCCTCTTGCGCATTGCCCATGCGGTGAAACGACAAAGCCAGGTGATAGAGTGCCGAGGGCGCGACCTCATTGGACTCATCCATAGAATAGGCCTCTAGATAGGCCCGCGCCGCCAGACGAAACTCGGCACTGTCCATATAGGCATGTCCAAGCAGCAAATGCGCCCGCTGCGTCAGCGGGCCAATGGGAAAGGCCTTAACGAATTCTTCGAACATTTGTGCAGCACTGCCGGTGTCGCCAGACAGCAGCATGTCATTGGCGGCATCAAACTCTGCTTGCTCTGATATCGTTAATATCTCACCGGGCAGAACCAGATCCAAGCCTGAGCCCGAATCAGATCCAAGGGGGAGCGTGGCGCCCAATTGCGTCACCACACAGCCCGGTTCCATGGCGCAGATGCGCGCCTCAAGCATGGCAATTCTCTGGGTCGCATCCCGGACAATCGCAGAAATGCGGTAGGCCAGCTCTTCGGTCTGGCCGGTCAAACGCTGCAATTCGTTTTCAATGGCTGCCGTGCGATCCAACAGCGCCCCATCATTGGTAAAGCCGCCCTTTTGCGCGGCGGTCAACTCCAGGCGCAGGCGTTTGGTTTCATACAATAGACCCGCAAGATCTTGACGCATATCTGCCAAACTGTCGGCAGAGGCGGGACCAGATAGCCCCGCGATCAAAATCAATGCGCGGCCCAGATGCATCAGCTCAAGCTCTGGGTCAAAATGGTCACTGTCCGGCGGTTTTTCTCATAGCAGCGCTCAGAGCTGCAAATTTCAACAGGCCGCTCCTTGCCGTAGCTGCGGGTCTTGAGCCGCAGGCCCGAAACGCCGCGCGCGACAAGGTATTCTTGCACCGACTGCGCCCGCCGGAAGCCCAGCGCGAGATTGTATTCGCGCGTGCCACGCTCATCCGCATGGCCTTCGAGAATGATGACATAGCCGGGGTTGCCGAGAAGCCATTCCGCTTGGATATCCAAAGCGGCTTTGGAGGCGGTGTTCAATGTGAATTCATCCACATCAAACAACACCGTATCGCCGACGGAATTTTGGAAATAAGCCACAGAGGTCGGATCATTCAAATCCTCAGAGCTGATTTCATTGTCGTTCCAACCGGACCCACCATCGAGCCCTGCGGTGTTGTATCCCCCATTGCTATCGGAGCAGGCCGCGAGGGTCACCATAGCCGCGAGGGCCAGATACATCGTTCTCATGTTGGTCTCCTTTCACAGAAACATAGCATCATCAGGCCCCCTAGCCTAAGGTAAAACAGGGCCCCAAGACGGATCAGACGCAGGGCTGCGCAGGTTCAAGGCGCGCAGGTTCCTGCCAGAAATATCGACCGAATACAGGCTCGGCGCGCCCTTTGGTCCTTGGGTTTCGCGGGTAAACATAATCACCCGCCCATTGGGCGACCAGCTGGGCCCCTCATCCAAGAAAGAGGCCGATAAGAGCCGTTCTTCACTGCCATCGGTGCGCATGACACCAATTCCAAAACGCCCGTTGCTTTGTTTGGTAAAGGCGATCAAATCGCCACGCGGGCTCCAGACCGGCGTACCATAGCGCCCATTGCCAAAGGATATCCGCTTTGGCGTGCCGCCCGCCACTGACATAACATAGAGTTGCTGCGTGCCGCTGCGGTCGCTTTCAAAAACAATTGAGCGCCCATCGGGGCTAAAGCTTGGGGCCGTATCAATGGAGGGGCTCGACGTCATCCGTGCCGAACGTGCGCTGGACAATTCCATCATATAAATATCGGTATTGCCGCCCTGCTCAAAGGAATAAACCACGCGTTTGGCATCGGGCGAAAACCGCGGTGAGAAGGCCATTCCATTATCCGGTGTCGGCAACCGCTTGCGCGCGGCGCTGCGCACGTTGAGCTGATAGATCTGCGGAAAACCCGTCTCCCAGCTGGTGTAGAGCACCTGCTTGCCATCACTGGAGACACGCGGCGCGAGAACGGTATTCTCATTGCCGGTCAAGAACTGCAAATTTTCGCCGTCATAATCCATGATGGCCAAACGCTTGAGCCGTTGGTCTTTCGGACCAGACTCGGAAACGAAGACGATCTTACTGTCAAAATAGGGCCCCTCACCGGTGATCCGCGCATAGACCTGATCGGCCACCTTATGGGCCATGCGGCGCACAGCTTTGGTGCTTCCGCTGAGCTGCATGCCACTGCCCAACTGCACTCCAGAATAAATATCGAAAATGCGGAACTTGACGGTCAGCCGGCCAAAGCTGGTGGTTTTGACCGCGGCGGTGACCAAGGCCTGCGTATTGATGGCGCGCCAATCAGGATAGCGCACGGGCTCGGCAAAGCTGCTGCGCTGCGCGATAAAGCGGCTTGGCGGCACTTCGCGGAACAGGCCACTGCTGGATAAATCGGTGGCCACAATGCGCGACATTTCTGTGGCAATCGTCACCGCCTCAATATTTTCCGCTTCAAACATCGGAACCGCAAAGGTCAGAGGCTCAATCACCCCATCGGTGATTTCAATACGCAGAGGTCCATTTTGCGCCATGCCCGCACCTGTCCAAAGGCCAAACGCCAAAACACCAAAATAGATCAATCGCTTCATCGCACTCTCATTTTCTCTGGGTTAAATGTTAATTCCACACGCCGCCAAGTTGCAAATTGGTCTTTCGGCAGTTCAAATCCCTGTGCGCCGCATCCTTGTATCGCACGCAGTGCGGTTTCAAAAGCCCGCTCTGCACTGATCTCATCTCCCCCCTCAAAACCAAGCATCTTGATGCTATTGGCCACGGGTTTTCCATCACGTGTCAGCTCCATCTCCACCACCACAATCGTCGACAAGGCCGCCGATGACAAGGCGCCAAGGTTCCAACACTCTGCAATTGCCAGTTGCATACCACGAATGAATTGTTCTGCCAAAGGTGCCGCTGCGGCCTCTGGCCCCGCAGGGGCTTCGTCGCCTGCCATCAATGCGGCATTCAACGCAGCTGTCACCGGATCGATCTGTGGCTCTTCCGGCTCGGGGTCGGGTGTCTCTGGCGCAGGCGCTGGAACGGCGCGCGGGGCCGGCCGGCTGCGTGGACGCACCGACCGTTCTGGCGCATTGGTCGTGACCTCGGGGGACGCAGAGGGTTTTTCCGCTTCTGTGACAATTTCCGGGGCCGCAGCCTCGGGGGCTTGCGCCTCCTGCTCCTGCGCGACCTCCGCCGGAGCCTCTTGCGGAGCGGCGGCCTCACGGCTCTGGGCGCCGAGATCCATCTCCATATCAGGCGCATTGATGGCGGCTGGCGCTATCCTTTGCGCCGGGCGCGGCTTTGGCGGCAGGCTGGTCTGCACTGGCGTTTGCGCGCTGTCATCCAAAAGAGGCGTCTGTAGCTCCACAGGCGGCAAAATCACCACGTCTTGCACAGGCACAACAGGTTCTGGCCGCCGCGAAGGCAGAGCATCGCCTGATGAAATTTGGCTCAAGCTTTGCGCCAATTGCGCGGGGGCGGCATCCACTTCTGGCGCGCTTGGCCCTTCGGCGGCCTCCTCAACCGGGATCGCCTCAGCGCTTGGAATTTCTGCGGAAATCTCTGGGCTGATGTTATTAATCATAACGTCAAACACCTCTGATGAGACAACAGACACATCTGCAACCGCCATCTCAGAGGGCTTACGGGAAAAATCCCCGTTAAGCACCAGCCAGCCCACAAACCCGAGATGGAGGGCGAAGGAAATATAGCTGCCCGGCGACATAGGACCCTATCCGCCAGAGCCGTCAAATGTTGGACCACCCAAATCTGTGACCAAGCCGATATTGCCGAAGCCCGCAGCGTTCATCGCCCCCATGACCTGCATCACCCGCGCATAGGGAATGGCGCCATCGGCCCGCAGGAAGACCTTATCATCTGCGCGTTCCTGGGCGATGCCGCGCAGACGGGTCAAGAATTCCGTCTCTGGCGTTTCGGTCGTCTGAATCACAATGGCGCCCTCGGCGGTGAGCGTGACGGTCAAAGGCTCCTCCGTTTCACTTGGCAAAGCGCCGGCGGCAGTTTTGGGCAAATCAACATCCACCCCGACTGTCAGCAAAGGCGCGGCCACCATGAATACGATCAGCAAAACCAACATCACATCCACAAAGGGTGTGACGTTAATTTCAGCCACAGGCCGGCTGCGCCGGCGCCGGCGCCGGCCTCCAGAGCGCTCCTCCGCCATGTCCAGCTTCATAGCCAAGCCTCAGCCCCCCAATTGGCGCGATAGGATGGTTGAAAACTCATCGGCAAAGGCCTCATAACCGGCAATGACGCGGTCACAGCCAACGCTAAGATGGTTGTAAAACACCACCGCCGGGATCGCGGCCAAAAGCCCAAGTCCCGTGGCCAAAAGCGCTTCCGCAATCCCCGGCGCCACCACCGCCAAATTGGTATTTTGCTGTGCTGCAATCTCAATAAAGGCATTCATGATGCCCCAGACCGTCCCAAACAATCCAATGAAGGGCGCAACCGACCCGATAGAGGCCAAAATTGCCAAACCACTTTGCAGATCATTCGATTGCTTAGCCAAGGCCACATCCATGGAGCGTTCAATCCGCGATTGTGCCCCGGCAATCAACACCCCATCGCTGCGATGCGAGCGCCGCCATTCGGTCATACCGGCCGTAAAGATCAGCTCGCTGCCCCCTTTTGGCGCGGCACCAATTTTGTCAAAAAGCCCATCCAGCGGCTCACCAGACCAAAAGGCCTTGTCAAACTTCGCCGAGCGCCGACGCGCCAGGTTCAAAGCAATGCGCTTGTTAATCGCGATGGTCCAAGACCAAATTGACAGGCCAATCAGCAACACAATCACCGCCTGTACTGGCAGTGTCGCGCGTGAAAATAGGGCCCAAATCGAAAAATCGATTGCTGCTTCCATGTGAATGCCTCTGTTTGTGGCTCTTTGACCGAGTTTTGCGCGAGTGTAGCGAAAAACCTTACAAAAAGCCAAGCATTCGAAGCAATAGTTTTTAAGCGTTGGAATTTCGGCGAAGTTCTGCCGGAAGACGGGTTGGCTTGCCCGTCTCAGTCAGAGCCACAATCGTCACTTCGGCGCTAAAAAGCACCTGCCCTCTGCGCTGCACCTCCTGGTGCAAGATCCACCGTGCCGGAGTGGATGACCTTCGCTGGCTCACCACCTCGAGCTGATCTCCCAGCCTTGCAGGGGCCAAATACTCTGCTTGAATGGAGCGCACGGCGAAGACCATTCCGGAGGCCTGAAGCGCCAATTGATCCACGCCCAATTGCGCCACCCAGGTCGAGCGCGCCCGTTCGATGAACTTTAAATAATTGGCATAATAGACAATGCCGCCCATATCCGTGTCTTCGTAATAGACAGTTAATTCGAATCTATGACTCATAAAGCCCCCTCAATTCGCGCAGCCAATCGCAGCGCATGGCTGGCGTCATCGGCCCGCACAGGCATCACCGGATCATAGCCCGCGCGCAGCAAAGCGGCCACCTCAGGCCGCATCACCGTGGTGCCATTGTCCAGAACGGCCAGTGGCGAGCGGCTTTGAAACGCCTCTTGCGACCAAAGAAACATCGCCTGCACCGCCTGCGACAGAGCCAGGCTATCGGCCCCCAATTGTTGCAGGGCCTCATCGACACGCAGAAAGACAAAACAGGCCTGAATGGCGCCCTGCTCATCAAAGCGAAAGGCGCGATATTGATTGGCCTGCGCGGCAACGAGCCGATCCACAACACTGTCCAGTTGCGGGATCATCTGATCGAGATCAGGCACAGCGCGCAATTCTTCCCAATCGGAAAAGAAGAACATCATCAGATTGCTGCCCAACTCCGGATCCAATTCATCGGTAGAATGTCCAGAAGCGATACACACGGCCTCAATTGCCGATTTCATGATGACCAAAGTCTCGTCCTGCACACCAAAAACCACAGGGCAAATCGGGCGGCCCCATCGGGCGAAGACATAGCTGCCATCGGTTCGGGTGAACATGCGTTCAATCTCGCTTGCCGTTAACACTGGCCAATCCTTCTATTACCGCAAAACGCGCGCCCCTCGTAGCGCTCTATCAAGCGTTTGGCTAGGGGCCGCCAAGCGCGGTGCGGCTATTCAAACAGCTGCGCCTGCGCGGCAGGCTGCGGCGGCGCCATACCCAGATGCGTCCAAGCTTTTTGAGCCAGCATACGGCCGCGGGGCGTCCGCTGTATCAAGCCTTTTTGCAACAGATATGGCTCAATCACCTCTTCCAAAGCATCACGGCTCTCTGACAGGGCGGCAGATAGGGTCTCAATGCCCACCGGGCCACCAATGTAATTCTCCGCAATCAAGCGCAAATAGCGCCGATCTGCGCCATCCAAGCCTAGATGATCCACACCCAGGCGCGTCAGCGCATGATCGGCGATGGCTTGCGTGATACGCCCATCGCCTTCCACAACTGCGAAATCCAAAACCCGGCGCAGCAAGCGCCCAGCGATGCGCGGCGTGCCCCGCGCGCGTTTCGCAATTTCCCGCGCGCCCGCATCATCCGCCGGTACGCCCAGCAGTTTGGCATTGCGCGTGACAATCTGGTGCAGCTCTCCATCGGTGTAAAATTCCAATCGCGTCGGAATGCCAAAGCGGTCACGCAGGGGGGTCGTGAGCAGACCCAAACGAGTTGTGGCCCCGACCAGCGTGAAAGGCTGCAACTCAATGCGCACCGTGCGCGCCGCAGGCCCCTCGCCAATGACAAGGTCCAGTTCAAAATCCTCCAATGCCGGATAAAGAATCTCTTCCACCACAGGATTGAGGCGATGAATTTCATCAATAAATAAGACATCGCGCGCTTCGAGGTTCGTCAAGATCGCGGCCAAATCCCCAGCTTTGGCCAGAACAGGCCCGCTGGTCATGCGGAAATTCACACCCAATTCACGCGCCATGATTTGCGCCAAAGTGGTTTTGCCAAGACCGGGCGGGCCATGAAAAAGCGCATGGTCCATGGCCTCCCCACGCTGCCTTGCCGATTGAATAAAGACACTCAAATTGGCGCGCGCCGCCTCTTGCCCGATAAACTCGTTAAGACCCTTGGGCCGTAACGCCTTGTCGCCATCCTCCGCCAGCCGCTCCGGCCGCAGGGTTGGATCCGGCTCGGCTGAGCTATTGTCCCACTCCGCACTCATGTCTTAGGCGCCATTTTTTTGAGCGCAGCACGGATCAAGCTTGCAGAATCCGCCCCAGACATTTCACCGCTCAACTGCGCCACCACCGCCGCCGCCTCTCCTGGTGCATACCCCAGATTGCTCAAAGCCGACAGGGCATCGGCCTGCGCTGAGGGGGTCGCGGCTGGCGCGGGCCTTGTGGGAACGGCGGGACTTGCGCTCTCGATCACAGCGGCCTCCTGCACATCATCCGGGTGGATCTGCACCGCCCCATCCATCATAGCCATGACAGTCGGCGCTTTGTCTTTGAGCTCGATCACCACCCGTTGCGCGGTTTTCGGTCCGACACCCTTTGCCGCCTTCAAAGCTGTCCAGTCTCCCATCGCGATGGATCGGCTCACCCCATCAGGCCCCAAGGCCCCGAGAATCGCCAATGAGGCCTTCGCCCCAATCCCTTGCACCGACATCAGCAATCGGTGCCATTCCTTCTCAACCAGCGAGGTAAAGCCAAACAATTGCATGAGATCTTCGCGCACCAACAAATCCGTGTAGAGCGCAACAGCCTCGCCTGCCGGCGGCAAAACCGCCAGCGTACGGTCGGAGCAATAGACCATATACCCCACCCCGCGCACGTCTAACATCACATGATCGCTGGCTTTATAGTCCACCCGACCTGACAGTTTCCCAATCATCCACTCGCCCTTTGCAATGCGGCCTGAAAATGACTGCCCGCTTGGATATGATGCGCGTGACAAATGGCAATCGCAAGCGCATCTGTTGCATCAGGCCCGGCCAGTTTCACACCCGGTAGCTGCAAAGACACCATATGCTCAACCTGCCGCTTGTCCGCGTGCCCCACGCCCACCACCGCTTTTTTCACCGCATTAGGGGCATATTCTCCAACCTCGAGGCGAAACTTCGCTGGCACCAGCATGGCAATCCCACGCGCCTGGCCCAATTTCAACGTCCCCGCCCCATCACGGTTCACAAAAGTTTGCTCCACGGCCGCATGACTGGGGGCGTAGTTCTCAATCACCTCAGACAACCCCTCAAACAGCGCCAGCAAGCGACCGGCCAAGGGTCCAGGCTGCGTTTGGCACTGACCATTGGCCACATGCCGCAGTTTGCTGCCGTGCACATCCACAAGCCCCCAGCCTGTGGAGCGCAAACCCGGATCAATGCCCAGTACCCGCATGGAAATCCCCTCGTATGGTCGTCTTACAGGTTAAGTAGCACGAAACGCGAACATCTGAAAAGCAGTCATTTCAGTTGCGGCGCAATTTTCATGTCAAATGAACGTGCGTCATCGTAAAGCTTCCAGAAAAAACAAACCTCTATACCCCAAGTCAGTCATGCAAGAATTGCATATCGGTTATGTTGTTTTTCCCAGTAGCCAAGACCCTACAGCGCGCCTAAATGCCCAGCATAAAGACAAATACTCCTGACATCATTTTCGGAAAGGACATCCCAAATGGCATATCTCGAAACATCCCGCAGCGCGGCAATTTCCACATCTCGCACAGTCATCGCCAATTTTGCCGCGACAGTCTTCACAGCCTTTGTACGCTGGAACGATGCACGCGTCACCCGCAACGCCTTGTCACAACTGTCATTGCGTGAACTCAACGATATTGGTTTGGTCCCCGGTGATATCGAGCGCATCGCACGCCGCTAAGGCACGCCCCGCCATCGGGAAATATAGCCAGCCTTAAAGACGTCGCGCTGATCTCAGTGCGGCGTTTTCGTTTGGGCCGTCCTGCTAGGACAACCGGCGCAGGGTCAAAGCGCTCCACTCACCAAGATCTTCGCGCGTCTCCAAGGCCAAGCCCTGCCCCTGATAGACCTCAACAATCTCATCGGCTTGCTCAACCAAAAGCCCCGAGAGAATGGCCCGCCCACCAGGCGCCAAATGCGCCGCCATATCAGGCGCCAGCTCAATCAGCGGACCTTTCA
>Ga0181603_10001147_pt1 | contig 22530 bp, 13 predicted proteins | sample 041ome_13_FD_148633 | JGI IMG/M metagenome (GOLD analysis project Ga0181603, IMG submission 148633) | Coastal salt marsh microbial communities from the Groves Creek Marsh, Skidaway Island, Georgia - 041409US metaG (spades assembly) | ecosystem: Environmental > Aquatic > Marine > Intertidal zone...
TTTGTCGTCCGTCAGAAAAGAGCGTGTTCACTTTCGGATTTTTTCGCCACAAAATTTCAAACTCTTCTTCGCTCTCTCTCTCTTGCACGCAACACAACGCGCGCAATTCATATTAAATAGATACGTAAGAGGGAGAGATGGGACCACCAGGAGAACACCAAAAACCATCGAAACGCGGGGGCGATGGAGGAGGAGGCAGCGGGGGTGATCATCGTCTTCATCATCAGCATCGCGGGGAGGAAGATGATGGTTCGTCGTCGGTGCGAAATCTCGTTCGTACCATTCGCGAGGAGTTGTTGGTGTTGCACCGAGAACAACAACAACAACAACAACAAAAAGGAGGAGCTAACGCGAGCGATGAGAACAACAGCGAGAGAAGAACAAAGAGCGCGCTCGAAAAGCTCGTGGAGACGCACTTTCGCGGAGGTGTTTTTGGTGGTACGTCGTCGTCGTCTTTCTTTTTATGTTCTTCGATGCATTGTTTCTCTCTCTCTCTCTTTCTCTCTTGTTTTCAAAAATACTCACTTTCGCCGCATCGAAAACCTCTCTCTTTCTCTTTAGGCCCCGAAACGTCCTCCGCGTCAGCGATGACCTCTTCATCTTCTCGCGTTCACGACGAGTCGTTAACAGTGGAAGTACTCCGAGTGTTGCGAGATGCGATACAAAAACGGCCAAACTTGTTCAAACGCGGAGACACGTTTTCGTCGTCGGCGGCGGCGACGGTGTTTTTGCGCGTGTTTCCTCTGACGTGCGCAGTATCGTCTTCTTTGGAAACGAAAAGAGTAGCGTTGGAGTTGGCGTCCAAATTGATGCAATTCATTGCCGTGGACGATAGGGAAGGGTGGATTGCTTTATGCTTAGGGGCGTCGAGGGCGGTAGAAGATGCGAGAGAGGGGTTAATTTTACAGCGAGAAAGATTGACGGCGACGGAGGCGAGTTCTTCATATTATAATAACAACAACAATACGAACGTGGCGGAGTACGTCGCTTCGTCTTTTGCGGCTATAGTGGAACATTTTGAGATGAAGATTATAGATGCTGATTTTGAAGGAAAGGAAAATAGCAGTGATGTCACCGTTAAGAAGAAGAAGAGTGCGGAAGCGCTGCGCAATGAAGAGTTTCTCTCTGGTTTGAAACGCTCGGCGTGTATATCTTTGGACCTTTCGAAAGGCGTCTCTGCGATGCATCTCTTTGTCAACGCAGCTTTGCAAGTCGTTTCCTATACATTCAAGGTATCGCCGCAAATTGCGAGCACGATGATCACGCCACAAACTATCGATGCGATTGTAGATTTGAGCGCATATGCCGGTTCATATGAAGTTCGTTCGAACGCGTTGAAGTGCGCAAAGTCGATTTCCGTAGAATTTTACGAAAATATCGGTCGCGAAGATTTTGCAATTGCAGTTACGCTGAATGTTTTACACTATTTTGATCCCAATGATGAGCATACTAGTAATCTCGACGTTGTGCGAATGTGTCTTCAAACTTTGCAGCAGCAGCAGAGTAGTAATACTAGTAGCGTAGTAGATCAGAAACCGTCCTCGCACACAATCGTCGACAACGTCGCGAGGCTCGTGGAAGCGCTCACAAAGTGCATCACCGTCTGCCAATCTCGAGAGGTGAGAGAAATTTTACTCGAGGCTCTTTTACTCGTCGCCACTTGCGCTGATAAAGAAGAAAAACGAGTGAGCTCGCTCAGACGAAGGAGAAGCGAAAACAAAAAACGAAGGAATCATCAACAACAACAAGTCTCGTCTTCAGCGTCGGATACAATCGGTGTGTTATGCTCGAGAGCGTGTGCGTCCATTATGCATTGCGCGGTCACTAGAGATGGTTCGATGCCTTTCTCTGGAATACTTGCAATTGCCATGCGAGCGCCACATCAATCAGGAAAAATAGGAAGAAACAACAATGTCGGCAGAAAACAAAGTGGGAAGGAATTTAGCGACGAAGATACCGATTTTGAAGACCAAGCATTTTTTAGAGAAGAAGCAGCAGGGAATATCGCAAATTTGGATGTTATAGACGAAGAAAAGCAGCGTCAAATAGCAGCTGCGAAATGGACTGAGTCATGCGTGATATCAATGCTAGAACAGCTCGGCTTACCCCGAAAGAACACAGATCCAGATTCTCCCGGAGTGTGGATTCCAGACGCACGCGTCCAGGCAGAAACGACAAGTTTCAATAGCGGTGCGAACGATATAAAAACGCTCGAAAGGATTGGTGCCATTGTAACCCTTGCTAAATCAGCTGCAATGTCTGATTCAGCCGATGAAGCGAGAGCGTGTTCTGAGAAATTCATCTCGACGTGGTTGCAATGGTTCGGAAAAAATAAGAATCCAAGAGATAAAAGTTCGAGCGCAGCAGTTGCGAGTAATAGAGATAGCGTCGACATCGAAACTGTAGCTCTCGCGAGAGAAAAATTCTGCGCATTCACGATGCTTTGCGATGCTGCAACAGCTTTACTTCTCGCTGCGACGACAAAGAAGCGACGAAACGATGACGAAGATAAGTCCAATCAAAACATGGATGTGAGCACCACCCGAGGATCGCTGATAAATGATGACGATTTCTCGCTGCTCAATGTGCATGATATTACTCCAGACGTCGTGTTATGGCCGTACACAAGGTACGTGAAAGATCCGCACGTCAGCTGGGTTCTGCTGAACGCGAGCAAGTTCACGGACAATAGCAAAGAACGACGCCACGCTAGGGCACTTCTTGATAGTACGACAAAGTCTAAGATTGCATCCGTAGCGCTAGCGATCACTTTCATCGCGACGACTGAAAAGTCGAGTGGAACAATAGTTTCTGCTGAACTTGCAAAGCGCGTGTTGCAGCGCGCCGTTGTAGACGAAGACGAACGAGTGAAGTCAACGGTTGTCATGGCTTTACCGTTCGCCAAATTTTTTGCAGAGAGATTTTCACCCTCGAGTCAAGCTTTAGGGGAATTGACGAAGAAAGCGATTGATATGACTCGCGAAGAAGCGAATAAAGGTGTATCTGACGCTGCAGAACGGTATGAAATTCTAGCAGCAAAAGCTATCGCGGCGATGGCGATTGGTGTTAATTACGACCTCGGATCTCTCGCAGTTGCCCTATCTCTGAGCGACACTTTGATAGAGAAAAGTAACGAAAACAACAATAGTAACTCCAGAACGGCTTATAAAAGCTACGAAGTTGATCTCGAGCGTTTGCGTAATTCCTTGACGTCTAAAGCTATCTCAGCCGTTCGACTTGCTTCGGAAAAAAAGTATGAAGACTTGGAATGCATTTGCGAGTCCATTCATTCGGTTGTGAATATCAACCTAGTGAGCGCTTCAGAAACTCGGCGCAAGATTCTGAACGCCTTGTTTGCGAGAGTATCGCAGCAAGATAGGGGATCGACAGAGTCGCGAGAAAATCACTACTTTCAGAACAATGTCTTCCGTATCGCATCTTCCGATATGGTTGACCATCAGCCATCCAAATCCAAGACGCCATCGAGGGGTCGAACGTCGCGTGCAAAAGCAATGAGTGAACTCGAAGTACAAAAAATGCCTTTCTTGCGAGATGAGCTCGAAAAATTATGCATCGAAGAATACTCTGAAATTTTTTCAAATTTTCTCGTCTGCGACGACTGTCCTGAAATTAATGAGGCAGAAGATGGCACAGAAGAGGCGAAGAAGCAACGCATGGCTGCTTGGAGGAACAATAATGTCGATAAGAAGTGGGAAGCGGATGCAATCAAAGTTGCGGTTTCCTCCTTACGAAGAGTTTTAGAGACCTCGTTAACGTGCGGTCCAGATTTTCTCGATCGAAGACGTCGAAAAGAAAAGGAAACTTTTGCTCTATTTGGGACCAATAAATTGATTGGATACGCGTGGCGATTAGCACATCACGAGAGCCCAAGCGTAAGAAAAGCTGTCCTTGATGCAACGCGTATATTTTCTCGGCGTGAAATTCTCCTCGAAGATGCTCTCGTAAACGGGGAGATCGATCTTTCGACGTTTTCCTTTCGAGCGATGAAAATGATGGCGGAAAATCTGAACAGCTTGAATTTGCGCAGGCAATCGAGTTTGAATGTAGCTTTACTTTGGGGCGGTGCGCCGTCAGCCATGAATCAAAATCCAATCCACAAAATCGAGATTGAGGCGTCTTTAAAATTGCTCCGACATCTGAAAATCGTCGTGGACGAAGCGCCGACGGACACTGCACGAGAGCTTTCTTTGCGTGTTTTTTCGACCGCTGCTATGACCGTTCCAGCAAGACGGGACGCGTTGACGATTGAAGCTATGTTCTGCGTAAAACATATCGTTCCAAACTCTGGGGAAAGTTTACTCACGGCATCGACTGCTGCTCTTCTTTTGCACACTCTGGCAAAGAAACGTGATATTCGACCAAAGGAGCTTTTGTTAGGAGACGCTCAAATTGCAGAAGGTATCGGATGTATTATCCCTAATAATAAAGAAATGTTGCGTACTCTTTGTGAGGCAGTCGTAGAGTGCTCAGAACGAGAGTTACTCGATGCTCTTTTACCTGCGGCGTTCCCGACACTAGTACGTAAAAGGGATATCAAGACGTTGGGGGCGTACGCGAAAGAGCTTCGAGGAGAGAAATCTGTCAAGTCTATAGTGACTGAATTCGCATACGTCGTCATTGCTGATTTTCTTTCAGCTCGAGATAATGAAGCACTAAAGAAGAATGCAATCGAGTTTCTCGAAGAGCAGACAGGTTTAGAAATAGAAACTCTGATTGCGGATAATGCGTTGTATCTCATTAGGTGTTTGATCAAATCCGCGGGCGCTAATGAGAAAGTACCAGAACCGGTGGTTTGCGCGAAAGAGTTGAAAACTATGCTCCACGATATTGGCCGTTTGGCACTAGGTGATGAGCAATTCACCACCTTACCAGATTTCTTGCGAGCTCACTTCACCGCTGTGGAAATGCTCATGTACGAACCAGATGAGAAGAGAAACGAAGTGATCCATCGCAGATTTCTGAAATCGCTCGCGATCATGGTCATTTTAATCCAAGATCATTTGCCTCAATTTGCACCAAAAGTCATGGCGCACTTTTCAGCCGCGCTTGAGCGCAAAAGTTTGCGCAAAGATGCTCTCAGAGCGTGGTTGATATTTGTGCAAGTGATTGCGAAGCACAGCAACGAGTACTTATCGAGAATCGCCGGTCAAATTGTGGTCACGATGTTACCGTATTTACAGAATAGCGATCAGGAAAATCAAAACAGCACTGAATTCGATGAAGGAAACGGAGATGCATCGAAAAAAATATCGAGCACTGCGAACTCTGCGACGACAGACGCTAATCTAGCGGCAGCTGTTCTTGATGAGCTCGTATTGAAGGCTATTTTACCAAAGCCGATTTTGGCTTCGCTGCCTCTTTTGCCCAGACTGGAAAGACTGCGAGACTCGAACACGAAACTTGACGACGCCAGAAGATCTAATTTACTCGAAGATAGTTTAGGAATTCGACTACAAGCGTTGACGAACTCTTTGTCCCAAACAGAAAGTGCGGCGGTCCGAGAGACTGCGCTGGTGGAAATATATCGCGCATTAAGCAACCACGAGAACACAGATGAATTGAATGCTCTCGTGAAAGGCTCGAGCGAAGGTGCAACCGCCGATTCGGTCGTAGGTAATCTCGGATTTGCGCTGTTGAAGTCTTTTTCGCACGATTATTCATCTACAGGCAGTGCAAAAAACGAGCAAGCCAGAGTACGCTCGCAAAGAATGGCGGCAAAATGCCTGGGCGAGCTCGGTGCTATCGATCCCGGTCGTTTAGGAATTACCACCGAATCTGTTGACTTGCATTTGGATACCAGACCTACAGAAGTTTCTCAAACTCTGCTCGTAGACCATTTAGCTCGTATGGTTCGCGGTGCTACCGATGCTATCATGCTCGACGCCACGGCATTCTGCGCACAAAAAGTCCTCATAACGAGCGAGTGTAGACCGGCTGAAATTGAAGAAGCCGCAACATTTTTGTACAATCAGCGTAATAACTACGCTATGGATACCACTATATTACCGGAAGGATCAACAAAGGACGGGGCTAAATTCTGGTCGGAGTTACCCGAGGAAGCGAGAACCACGTTGGCTCCATATCTTACGACGATTTACACCTCAAGTAGTAACAAGCAACTCCCTTCGACGCGTCCGATATATGGAACGTCTTCTTCAGTCAACTCATTCTCGAAATGGATTCAGCAGTGGTGCCGCGTATTAGCCATAGAAGCTCGCGGTCCGTGTGCGGATTTATTCGAGAATTGTTTGGGAGTGTTTCGACACGATACACGCCTGACGCTGTATTTGCTTCCGCACATGGTTTTAGATGCTCTGACTGGGCAAACCAAAGAAGAGTACGCCAATACGAACGAAGATACCCCCATTGTCATCGATAATGATGATGGAGATGAAACCGCACGAATGCGAAGACTTTCCATCGAGCTCGAAATTTTAGCCGTGTTGAGAGACGCCGCTGGTATAGTAGTTTCGGAGAATGAGCAGCACGTGGTAAATACGAGCAGAGGTGAAATATCCCCAAATGATGTTGTTGCATTTTCGGCGTTGCGCTCGCAAAGGGGAAGAGACAACGCGCTCAACAGTAAGTCGTCTGCATCAGGAGGCTCTGGTGGTATCGCGGAATTGGCGGCACAAGCAATATTCCACTTGCTTGACCAGCTCGAAACGTGGGTTGCGAATGTACGTATCTCTAGTACGAGACGTCATTCATATGGCGCAAATGCCATGCACAAAAATGCGCACTTTGTTCAGGAGTTCCTGGAGAATATTCCTAAAACGCTACTTGCAAAAGCGGCGCAGAACTGTGGCGCTTCAGTTCGTGCTCTCAGGTACTTTGAAGACCATTGTCGTGCTCAGGGTGCGGTATCCAATCCTGCATCGGCGAATTTTGCGAAGACAAAGCTCGACATGGCAGACGGCGACGTCTCATTCTTAGCCTCGGTATATCAGGGCCTGGCTGAACCGGACCAGTTATTGGCGTTGCCCAGATTTCGCGCGCAACCAAAAGTGGAAGATGAGCTTTTACGACACGAGGAAGCTGGGGAATGGGAGGAGGCACTGATTCACTACGAATCTGAGCTTTCAAAGAAGACGCCAAAATCATCATCTTCAAGTGATACTTTATCGCCTGCAGAATGGGGAAGGCTTCGTTGTTTAAAAGGTCTTGGGCATTTACGAACGGTGCAAAGAGATTCGGAAACTCTGCTTGCGGCGCGTCGCTTCTCAAGAAATCGCAAAGAAACAGCAGCGCTGGCAGAATCTGGAGCAAACGCCGCGTGGCGATTGGGCCGATGGGATGATTTGGAGAGTTTATTAACAAAGTTAGATAACGAGAACGCGAGAAGAGGTGGTGGAATGCACTCATATGATGGTACTGTCACAACGACGGCGTCGTTAGAACACGTCATCGGATCTTCTCGCAAACGAATTCGGAGCACTGCGGGTGGAGGAATTCTCTCTTCGCGATTACATCGTCATCAAGCGGTGAATGTATTTAACGATGACGACGACGTGTCTGGATTATTGACGAATCTGTCCTCGTCTGCGTTTAATCCAAAAGCTCCTGCGGATGGTGATGCCGCTATTGGACGCATAATGCTCGCCTTGACGCGAAATAATAACCGAAATGGAGTAAACAATTGCGATGAAGTAGGTTTTCGCCGTGCGATGAAATCTGCGCGCGATGCCGTCTTGGCACCATTAGCTGCAGCAGCGATGGAAGGGAGTTGGCAAAGAGCGCACCCGAGTTTGGTGCGGCTTCATTTGTTGCAGGAGTGCGCAGCTGGCTTTGAAGCTGTCAAGTCTTTCCGCGAAGAGACGGGTAGAATGCAAGTTGAACTTGCTCGACACAACGAAATCCCCGCTTCTAGTAAGGGTAACACTAATAACGCATCGAGAAGTCGATTAGCCGATACAAGAACAACCGCGAATCGATTTCGAATATCTCGAGAGTCCAAATCGGGTATTCCTGTGGTCACTCAAACTGTACTCAACGCGTGGGATGCGCGCTTAGAGAGAGTACCTGCTACGATTCAGACGCGAGAGCCGATCTTAGCTTTGCGACGGTGCATCTACGGTTTACTTCACGCTGCACCTGCGCAAGCGAACGCGTGGTTGGCGCAAGCGCGAGCATGTCGAACAGCTGGTCACCATGGCGCCGCGCAGCTTGCACTCTTAGAGGCTAGAAATTCTATGCAACAAGTTGAAAGTGGTGCGAGTGAACGAACGACGATTGGAAACAACGTTCGATTAGCCTTGGAGCAAGCAAAGTTACTCTGGGCGGAAGGCAAGCAACACAAAGCAGTCAGCGAAATTCAAGAAGTTCTCGGTTTCACCGATGAAAACAACAACAGCTCTCGTTCGGGAGGTAGTACGACGACCATAACTGAGGACATACTGGCCGAAGGTGATGAAGACGCCAAGATCTTGGCAAAAGCGACGCTTAAGCTCGCTCGTTGGGCTGCGGTCACCGGTCAAAAGCAAAAAAATGAAATTCTCGAACTGTACAAGCGCGCAAAGACGCACTACGGATCGAGAGAAAAGGCTCACTTTCACCTCGCGAGGTATTTGGACGAGCTACTCAAAGATGCACAAAGGAGAGAAGCGGTATTGGCGATGAGTGGGATTGGCAGCGTTTCGGCCGCCCAGAATTTGAACACGTCCTCGCGAAGTCGACGAGCGAATAATCAGGGTGGCGGTCGCGCAGGTTCAAACGCTCTCGCGAATAGTAGAGAAGTGACCTCCAGTTACGATTTGATCACGGAAGCTGCGAAAGCTTACGGAGCATCCGCAAAAAATGGACATCGCCACGTGTATGCCTCCATACCGAGAATGTTGACGTTATGGTTCGATGCCGGAGACAACTACGAGAGAATGCACGCAACTTATACTTCGACAACGTCTGCAACGACGCAGCATCAGATGCAGAAGGAACTTCAGCGCGCCAAGAAGTGTTGTGAAGACATTACGCTCATCGTCAAGACTTACAGCAACGCGTTTCCTTTGTATAAATGGCTCGTCGCTTTACCGCAGCTCACCTCTCGCTTGACCCACAAAAATGAAGACGTGTTACACGTCGTCCAGACGTTAGTTTCGCGACTGTTCCGCGCGTACTCGGATCAAACGTTGTGGCAACTCGCACCAATGTTGCGTTCGCGTGATGATTATCGGAAACGATCTGCTTTACAAGTATTACAAAAAGCGATTCGCGAAGAGAGCAGCCATCGCGAGCAAATCGCCGCTTTTCAAGCTATGGGCGACCACCTCGTCAAGCTGTGCGCGTTTCAACCGAAAGCACCGACAGAGCCTAGACAACGTCAAGCGAAGAGTTTTTCGCTTGAGAAAGAATTCCCGGGTTTATGTGCAATGTTACCGTCGCAAATTATGATTCCAATTCAATTATCCTTGACGGCGGCGCTCCCGCCGAAAGATTCAAATCCTACGGACCATACACCGTTTCCTGCCGCAACGCCAAGTTTTTACGGTTTCGTCGACGACGTGCAACTGTTGCAATCTTTGCAAAAGCCGAAAAAACTAACCGTCATCGGTGACGATGGTTTGGAATACTCCTTTTTGTGTAAACCAAAGGACGATTTGCGAAAAGATTTAAGAATGATGGAATTTTGTGCGGTTCTGAACCGTTTGTTATCTCGCGACGAACAAAGTCGCAAGAGACGATTATATTTGCGCACTTTCTCCGTTATTCCATTGTCTGAGGACTGTGGTATCATCGAATGGGTCCCGAACACGACCGGTTTGCGTCACGTGATGCAAAACTTATACGTTCGCGAAGGTATATTCGGACGTCACACGCACAACGACATCAAAGAAATCTACGAAAGGTGGAAAGGACGATCGCCACTCGGGTACGGGAAGGAGGTGTTACAAAAATTCCCACCCGTTTTCCACAAATGGTTCCTTGACACTTGGAAAGATCCATCGAAGTGGTTCGCCGCTCGCAAGGCATTTGCGCACACATCTGCGGTCTGGTCGATGGTCGGCCACATCGTCGGTTTGGGAGATCGGCACGCGGAAAACGTCTTGTTGGATGCGACAACTGGTGATTGTGTCCACGTGGACTTTTCGTGTTTGTTCGACAAAGGTTTAGAGTTGGAAACGCCGGAAGTTGTTCCTTTTCGATTGACGCAAAACATGATTGATGGTTTAGGCGTTGGAGGCTACGAAGGCGCCTTTGAACGCGTCTGTGAAATTACTTTAGACGTGTTACGAAATCATCGCGAGGCGTTGATGTCTGTGTTAGAAACGTTCGTACATGATCCACTCGTTGAGTGGACTCGCGGGAAGAGTAGCAGTAACCAAAGTAATACGAATGTGGTTTCGCAACGAAAAGCGAAAGAGGCTCTGGAAAATATCGGGGCGAGATTAGAAGGCGTCGTCGTTGGTGTCGGCGCGGCGCCGAGTTTACCTTTGAGCACGAGCGGTCAAGTCCGGCGTTTGATCGAGGAAGCTACGAGTCTCGTCAATTTAGCTTCTATGTATATCTGGTGGATGTGCTTCTTCTGATTGAAGAAAAAGTAATTATTTACGTTCGAATTCAAACGCGTAAAAATGCTGTTGTGCGATACAATTTTAGTAGGTATATTAAAAGTGGAATTCAATAATATTTAGCGTCTCTTTCTCCAGTCGTCCGAAAAGTCATCCTCGTCGATGGATTTGTTCTGGTCTCTTTCCCACTCGTCTCTTTCGTATTCATCGTATCTAGATTGATCCGCGGCGTTGAAGAACCCACTCACCACGTTCACGACAAACGCCAACATGAACAGCTGAAAGATGAAACCGCCCCCACCAAAGAAGCCAAACGGCATGCCGTACCCGAAACCAAACGGCATACCGAACCCAAACGGAGAAAACATCGGCACTGGCATTGGCATCACCGTCGGTCCGTAACCCGCGCGCGGCGGCGGTCCTCGTCTGTATTGCCCACCACCTCTCGGCGCAGACCTGTACGATCTTCCGCCTCCTCCTCTCATACCTCCGCCGCCTCTCCCAGCCACTTGCGTGATTTCATTCGCAAAAGTGGAAGCCTCCGCAGGCTGATTCAACACCGAGCAATCCGCGACCGCTAACGACGTCGCCACGAGCGTCGCCAACGCGAAAGACGCCGCTTTCTTCTCCCATTTCTGTTCTTCTGTTTCTTGTTTTCGTCGCTGCTCGCATTTCTTTCCTTCTGCCTTTGACGACGACGACGACGTTTCGTTGAAGATCATCATCGTCACTTTCGAGGAGGACGAAGAATTCGCCCTGGACGATGATGATTTTCCTCGAAAAGACACCAACGCGCTTTTGGAACGACGACTCTTATTTTTTAGTAAAGACGAAGATCGGCACGCGGCGACCAACTTCCCAGAGGAGGTTGAAAGAAGAGAGGAGGATGAGGACAACATTTTTTTGTTTCTGTGGTAATCAATACGCGCGCAAAGTGTATTTGTGTTTCTCTTCTTTTTACTGAGGAAATGAAAATATCTTTCAAAAATGACGTGTCAATTGCTTAGGGTGTCCAACCCTAATGAGTCACATGTGGCTCTTCTTTTCTCTTTCCTTTTTCCTTTTTCTCATTTAAAAAATGGCGAAGAACTTCTTCGAGGCAAACGCGCACTCGATCTTCGCCGGCTCGTACGAGCGATTTCTGTTCGGACACTCGTACGGTCCAAACTTCTCTGCCTCTTTTACTGCTGCTGGCGAGGAGGAGTTTGAGAAGAAAAGGAACGACACAAAGTTTCTGTGCACGATAGACGCGCATTCGCAATCGATAAAATCAATCGCCGCCGCCGGTCCGTTTTTCTGCAGCGGAGGACACGACGACAGAATACGAGCGTTTCACGTGAATACGAGAGGGGAGATTTCGGACGTGGGGTCGTTGACGGGACACAGTGGGACGGTGACGTGCATCGCGTTTGCCAAGCCCAGTATTTATGGAAAGCGTGAAGATGATGATGATGATGGTAAAAAGTGTACTACGAAGAACAACAACAACAACAACAACAACAACAACGAGGAGGAAAAAGTGCCGTCGCCGACTCGAATGCTTTCCGGGAGCGACGATGGGACGATTTTAGTCTGGCAAACGTACGATTTTGAAATACTGAAGAAAATGTTGGCGCACAGAAACGGCGTTTCTGGGTTGAGCGTACACGCGTCCGGGGTAGTGGCGGTGTCGTGCGGAAAGGAAGACCGGTCCGTGGCGCTTTGGGATTTGAAGAAAGGACGGGTTGCGTATAAAGGGAAGACGAGAGGTGGGGAAGAAAGCGGAATTGACGTGTTTTTTAGCAGCAAAGAAGAAGATACATCGGGAGGAGGAGGGAAGAGGTACGGGCTTTTGACGAATAAGTGGTTGGACGTTATCGATTGCGAAAGCGGCGGCGAGGTGAGCTCGTTTACGAGGGAAGATCAAAGGGAAGGAAGGATTGGGTATCGCAAGTGTTTGTGCGCGACAAGCAAAGAGGATTCGGCGGAAAACATCTACCGAATTGGATACGAAGGTGGCGACGTGTGCATTTTTGACGCGAGAGTCGGTGGTGGTACAGCGAGTGCGACGATTGTAAACGCGCACGAAAATCGCGTTCGGTGCATGGCGGAGATTCCAGAACGCGGAGGACACTCTTTCGCTACGGCATCTTCGGATGGAATTATTAAAGTTTGGGACGAGAGAAACGTCAGAGAGCCAATCGCACGAATCGAAGGCGGCGGGCGATATACGAGTTTAGTAGTCATGAACAACAACGACATCATGCGCAGATCGAAACCGGCGAAACCGAAAGAAATTGAAATCGACGATATCGAAGCCCGTTTGGAAATGAGGAAGAAAGAAGAAAAGAAAGTAAACACGGAAACTCAAAAGAACGCGGAAAAAGGGAAGAAGAAGAAAACGAAGAAGAAGACGAAAGCGGATTACGATAAAATGGATTCGGATTCAGAGTTGGAAATCGTGGACGACGAGGAAAATAATGCAAAGGACAGGAAAAAAGCTGCGATTGATGATTCGGATAAAGTTGATGACGACGACGAGAGCGAGGAAGACGACAATGAGAGCGAGGAAGACGACGAAGACATGATTGAAAAAATGCGACAGGCGTACAACAAAACGCACCATAAGAACAAAAGTAAACGAAAACCGCAACAACAATCTCGCAACAGTCAGTACGAGAAGAACGCCACGACGGCGCGAAAGAAAGCGAACAAGAAGAGCAAAAGCAAATTTTAAAAATAGCAGCAGCGGCGATAGTAGAAAAGTAGCGAAATAGCAGCAGCAACGAGTGGACATGCGCATGTCGTTTCAAAAATCTAATAATGCACTCATCATGGTGACTAAATCTTACGACGCTGCTTTTCTCGCGCATCGTCGTCTTCCTCGTACTCCTCCTTTACTCCGTCTTCTTTTTTCTTTTTCCCCTCGTTCCTCCTGTGCTCCTTCCATAAATTCAACGCGGGCTTAATGTCTGACACGTATATCGCTTGATACTCCTCGTCTACTAATCCTAGCTTTTTCATCAACTCCAAAATCTGCACGCTCGCCGCCTCTTTCGCGTTGTCGCTGCTCGTCCCTTCCGCTTCTACTTCAATTGTACCGAATTCCAAAGGTACGTTCTTATACCTCTTCTTTTGATCTCCTAAATACAATCTTCTGTGGGTCACTCTCGCCGTTCCTATAAATTTTGGATCGTGCACTAATCCAGTCACGCTCCTCGACAACAACTTCACCGTATACAAACACAGCGTATCGTTAAATTTCGCTCTCGCCGGTTTCACGTCGCTCTTCGCGAATTTCATCCCTTCCTCTAATATCAAATTCGCCACCGCATCGATCGCGACGTCCTTCTGCGCTTGTCTCAAAGTATCGTTCGATAAATCTGCGACGGCTATAATCGCCGCTTCCACCGCCGTCCCGGCCACGTGCTCGTGATGTCGCCACTCCTCCGCGGTAATCTTCACGTCCGGTAAAATATCCGGCGCTAACTCTGCGAAAGTTTTATTTCTCACGCACGCCGAAAGAAAATTATTCGCTTCCATCTTATTCCTCGGCGCTCGATTCGCCCCGTATTTCCCGTCCGCTTTGCGAATCTTGTCGAGCAACACGGACGTTATCAACTTATCCCCGTAAAACGCGTTCAAATCCACTTGCCTCTTCACATCCTCCGGCACGTGAACTCCTCCGCCTCGTAAATACAACCCAGCCGGTAAGTAACGCTCGACCGGAACTTTCGCCAGCGCCGTCAACCAATCCGTCACGTATTTCACGTGCTTCTCTTTCTTCTCTTCGTCTTTAGACACGACCAACCGTTCGATGTCTCGGTCTAACTTTTCGTACATTTGATGTAAATAATGGTCGTGAGGTTGTTTATTCACCCAAAGTCTCAGCGAGAGATCGTAATATCGTCCTTGTCTTCTTCGGAAATACTCGCGTTCTTTTCGCTGAAGCTGCTGATGAATTTCCTCCTCGGAAGTTGTCCTCGAATCCCCTCGGAAGTTATTCTCTTTTCGCTTCTGTATTAACTTCTCGATGGAGATTTTCTTAGAGTTCTTCTTATTACTATTGTTGTTCTTATCACTATTACTGTTACTGTTACTATTTTTATTCGCCGCTACTGCTGCTCCTCCTCGACCGGAGTTGTTGTTGTTCTTCTTCTTAAAGTGAACAAAGTTGCCTCGATGCGCGGTTATGAACATCTGCTCTTTTGAAGAAGAGCTTTTTATGATTGTCGTCGTCGTTAGAGGAGGAGGAAAAGGAGGAGAAAAAGTCGAGGGGATACTTTCGTTTTTCAGAGTCACCGGCGTCTCAAAAGGTGTAGTGTATATAGAGGCTGACCGCGCGTCGAATTTGTATCTGTAATGTAATTGTGTGAAGATCTTTGCTGTTTGGGTGATGCATTAAATGTATTAAAAATTTTACGCGCGATCATCCGAGACCACGTCGTGTGGTACCAAATCTCTCACACACACACATCACTCTCTCTTATTATTCATTAAGAAAACATCTCCGGCAAAGCGCCACCGTTTGGCGCGCACGCTCTCAAAGCGACGCTCAACTCTTCCGCGAAGAAATCGTTATCTACGTCAGAGAGCGCGAACGCCTCCGCCGTCCACAAGGACAACAACTCCGCCACCGCTTCCTCTAAACCGGATAACACCAACAACTCTGGATCGTGTTCGACGACGGCGTCGACGTCTACGTTTGGGAATTTTTCTCTGAGCAGTTTTGCGTTTCTACCGACGACAGAGACCCACTCGTCGCCTGTATCGCCCATGAACAATTTCGGAGCCGAGAGGAACATCGAGCAGCAATTGGCTCCAGGCGCGGCGGTTTTCAATTTGCTCAGGCGACTCACAAACGCCGACGAAGGCGTGGATAACGCGTCTGGATTCACGTGACACGCGTCCACGGCTTCTCTCGGCGTACACGTGATTGCTTTGGAAATCTCGTTGATGCGAACGGCAACCTCGTCTTGATTTTCAGACGTGTTCTGTTCCGTCGAACTCACCATGCGCTCCGCCAGCGACAACGTCCGACACGCGAGATTTTCCGCGTATCTCTCCGTCATGTTGTTGTTACTACTACTACTACTACTACTACTCGAACTACTACTAGAACTACTTCTATTCGTCGCTGTTTCCAGCCAAAACGTCTTCACTCGTTTCACGTCCTCTCTCAACTTTTCGTCTCTTTCTAATCTCAAAATAAACTCGTCCAGTCGTCGGTCCGCTTCGTCCCGTATCGTCGCTCTCGATACCGCTTCACCGGCCAAACCTTGTCTCTGTCTTTTCAAGGGCATCACATTCGCGAGAAACCAGCTGTAACAAAACGCAAACGGGTTCGTGTTATCACTTTTATTCAACGCGTTTCCGAACGAATTTTCGCTCAAGAAGTTTAGGAAATTCGCGATCGGGCCTCCGTTTTCTCTTTGCAAATGTTCTCTGAGCAAGTCGTAGTCGTTGTTGAAATCCGCCGGGTCTCTCTGATCTCTTTGGCTTTGTCTTCGAACTCTTCGTTGTTTTTGAGGCTTTTTTCCTCCCGTCGAGGAGGAACAAACGCACGGCGAGCGGGAAAGAATCATCGGTACAATGACGACTCTGAATTGGAAAAACATTTCTCCATTACAAAAAGAAAGAAAGACGATGATGAACGACGACGAAAGTCGTCGTTCATCTCCTCCTCCTCCTCCCCTAAACGACAGAGGACGACGAACACGAGTGAGTATTCTCGCGTCTCATTTCGCGTCGTCCTCAAAAACTTTGAAAGGAAAAGACGAAGAAGACAAAGAAGAAGAAATCCAATCCGCGGAGGAATGGATATCCTCCCCGGGAAAGGTGTTCGAGAACAGAAAGAAACGATACGTGATCACGCGAGAGTCTATCGAACAATTCGGTAAAGTCACTCGCGATGAACAGTGGATACACAAAAGTAATGATAATGATGATTTTGGTAGTGCATCGTCGTCGTCTTCTCCGTCTGTCTTGGGAGGCGTTAAACTGCCAATCGCTCACGGATTCTTCACCGTGTCCTTGTTGACGTTTTTATCCTCCGCGCCGAGAAAGAGCGCGACGTGGTGCAAGTACGAAATCAACTGCGGGATGAAAAACGTAAAATTCGTGAAACCGGTAGAGGTGAACTCAGTTTTAGGATGTCGAACGAAAGTCAAGAGCGTTTCGTGGAAGCGAGGGAGGGAGATGTTGGAGACGACGTACGAGTGCGAGATGTTCAAAGAAGGAGGACGAAGAGGAGAAGAGGAGATCGTGTTAGAAGCGGAATGGATTGTCAGACAAGTTCTCGCGTAGTAGAGAAGAAGAGATAGCTAGAGTAGTAACACTCGTAGTAACAGAGCAGCTGCACCGATAGATATGTAAAATTATAGTAATAGTTTAATAGAGTAATAATGTACAAAAGTAAAAGAGCGAGCGTAAAAAAATCCACGACGAACGAACGCGCGCGGTTGTTGATGTTTTTAAAAGCCGAGATTCGGCCTACTCGCGTTTGGAGCGTCCGCCAACTCCGGTCGACCAAGCTTCTCAAACTTCTCCGAGGTGGTAAATCCGCTCGTTCCAGCTAACGCGGCGCCTAAAATGTTGTCCGTGCACGCCTCTTCCACCGTACAGTCCGTCCTTTTTTCGCCTCTTTCCAAACGCTCCGACAAACTTTGCGCTTGCGCTCGCGCGAATTCTCGTCGGTCACCGTCGCAGTCCATCATGCCGCCTTTGCACTTGAAAGACATGGCCTCGTCGCGTTGGTCCATGTATTCTTTGACTGCATGTATGTAGTCCATCATCGTGAGTATCAGAGATCTTTGGTGAGTGTTCATTTGAATGTAGTAGATTTACGCGAAGGCGAGCGAAAAAAATCTAAACGTTACTGGATAAGATATTTTAAAACGAAAAACGATAAACGAACCGAAACGAAACGCACCGGAAGGATCGACGAGGACAAAATCCAACGCCAAAGCCGGCTGCCCCACAGCCACCGTCGTCGCGGCTAAAAACGACGCCGTCGCCAGGCGCATCTGCGCCTCGTACGTGTCCTCTTCTTTCCACATCAATCGTTCGTTTAATTTTCCCATCTTGTTGTTCATATCTTTGTCTTCTTCGTTGTTGTTGTTGTTGTTGTTCGTAGTAGTAGTAGTAGTAGTATCAAGATCGAACCAACGCGCGACGAGCTCAAAGTTGCTAAACCCACCGGTCGTGCTCGCGATGCAGCACATCGATTGGCTCGCGATAGATATCGCTCGATTCAGAGCCGTGGTGGATTCGTTCTCCCGCGTCGTGGAATCATCATCTTTCTTCGTCGTTAGATATCGTTTTTCATCGCTCGAAGCGCTTTTGGTATTCGTAAAGGTGTTGCTCTTCTCATTTTGATGACCCCCCGCGCGACGAAAGCGACGAGAACGAGAACGACGAAGTTTGTTCTCGTTCAGCTCGCCGAGCGTTCTCGGCGCCTGAAAAGCCGCAACAGTCAGAGTTGATGATGAAAACATGTAACCACCGGATTAGAAGTGATGTATCTTTTTATATCTCTGTTTTCTTGTGTGGAGTTTCCTTTTCCCCAGAGAACGAATGTGCGAGAAAACAACTGCTCCAAAAGACTCCGACATAAACGAGGATGAAAGAAGAACTCAAAGAAGAACTCAAAGAAGAGGGAGAAGAGAATAATGAGTCTTTCATCGGCGCTTTAATCGCGAAGTTTCGAGAGCGAGACGATTCGGGCGACGACGAACGCGATGCCTTTACCATCATCGAGCAGGAAGAAGATGCATTTTCAAAAACAACGAAGACTTTCGTGACGCAAAAAGGAACCGACGGAACGAACGCGACGAAGAAGAAGAAGAACGAGAAAGAGAACGTGAAAGCGATGATCGACCGATCGTTTTGGTGGCGAGAGGATGAAGAGACAGAGAACGAGGACGACTGCAGAAGAAGTCATCATCGTCTGTCCCATCAGTCCCATCAGCCGCACACCGACCGGCAAAATCATCCGCTCAACCACCAAAACTGGGAGGAAGAGGAGGAAAAGGAGGAGGAAAAGCAACGAAAGCGTTCGCTGTCGTTTGTCGACGCCGCCGCCGGTTTTGCCGAAAAGGAGGAAGAGGAAGACACAGACGTGGATATTTTAGAGGTTTGGCGACGACGACGACGCGAGAACGAGTTGATGAATACGACGACGACGACGAATGTAGGTGGTGGTGGCGGCGCTCGGACGACTTCTTCTTTTTACGATACGAGTACGAATCAGTATCGTCGCGGCGGTAGTTTTAACGACGATAATGGCGCGATGATGTTTAGCCATCATCGTCATCGCTCGAACGACGACGCGAATAAGGTGGTTGATATGGTCACCAACAAGAGCGCGCAGACGTCCTTCTTCCGAGAGGATCCGTTCGTATCGGTAGGAACGCGTAAAGAGGAACGAGGAAGAGGAAAAAGAAGGAAAGGTAGGAGCGCGAAGAGCGAGCCGACGATTGCAAAGTCAAAAAATGGACGCGTGCTCATATCCGCCGCGAATATCACGGACGAAAGCGACGAGGACTTTAGCGACGACGCAAATACCACCACCACCTCCAGCGTAGAATACGATAGCAAAGAAGAAGAAGATGATGATGATGATGATGATGAAATAGACGAGGAACAGATACGACTCGAGAAACGCTTAGATGCCATTAAAGCGCGCCTGAAGAAGTTCGGAATATCCTAAATTCTAAAATGTATTATTAGCAACAACGCACACGTACGATAATAATATTATTAGTTCGATAAACTTTTCGCGAAGCGCGCCATGGAGGCGGCGAAACCAGCCAGCTTCTCCACCGCGCTCTTCTCTCTCATCTCCCCGTCCTCTCCGACGTCGCGGCCTCGATACACCTCGGAAACTAAATCGTCCAACTCATCCCCAGCCGGTCTGGAATTCGATTCGTGCACTAACTCAAACCTTCCCGGAACGTTTTCTTTCTCGATGTACAATTTCCACGGCCCGGGAAATTTCTTAAAAACCGTCCCGTTGCACCACGGTAAAGGCCTCAACGAATACGCCACGCACATGACTCCTAAAAACTGATCTCTCCATCGTCTCACGGTCAACCCAATCCCCGCATCCCCACTCGCTAATCGAGGGTTCAACAAAATCACCGGATTTTGCAACTCGTTCGCTTTCTTCGTCGATTTCACCACCACGTCCAACGATATCGGATCCGCCGCCGCGAACAACAGAACGCCTTCGTAATCATCCGGCACTAACATCCGATCGTTCGCCGAGGCTATTTTAAACTTCAACTCGTCGCCCCATCGGTTTTTCAACAACGCCGCGCACCCCGCGTCCGGGAACACCACCGTTAGTTCCAATCCCTCCGGTCGTTCCTCTAACAGTTTCTGCGCGAATTGCCTCGATATTTCCCACTGTTTCAACTGATCTCCCGGGTTCGCCATCACGTTCCCGGATATCGGGTCCCACAACTCCGGGATTAATAACTCCACGATTATCCCTAACTGGCCCGCAGAAATCGCCCGAGAGGTTGCCGAAGCCGCCGTGTTCACCGCGTCGAACAAATCGTTCGGGAGTTCCTTATCGCTGTTCTCTTCCTCGTCTTTCTCGTCGTCTCTTTGTTTCTCATCATCGGAAGACGATTGTTCAGACGACGACGAGGACGACGAGGAGATTTTCTCGAACTTGGACGCTTGCACACGAGTCGTCGTCAAAGTTTTTCTTCTGAGCTGCTGCTTTTGGTGGTGTCCGCTTCGAAAAGACGAGGACGTCGAGCAGGAAGTCGCGGGGGCAGTTCTTCGCGCGGCAGAAACCAAAGGGGAAAACATCTATCTTTTCAGCTTTAGTGCGATGCGTTGTGCGACGAGTACAAAAATGACGACGAAGAAAAGCACTTTTGGAATGTGTTTTTCAAAATCTCTCCATTGAATATCTCTCGACCACACGACTGACAAAACTCTCTCGGAAGGACGATCGCGATGGACGGTGGTGGACAGCAGCATCGGCAGCAAATGACGCTTTTTTCCCGATATCGGGAGTTACCGATGACCACTCGCTGTGTGTTCACCATCAACGTCTTCGCGTTCCTCTTCAACGCAATCTTGCGATTGTTTTCGTATTCCACGTTGTGTTTGATACCAGCTTTGATGCGAGGCAAAGACTTTCTCGGGCAGTTTTATAGAATTTTCACGTCCGCGTTCACGCACGGGTCGTTTTTTCATCTGTTGGTGAACATGTGCGCGTTTATTCAGATCGGCGCGTTCGGGTTGGAGATGAAGTTAGGGAGCGTGAATTTCGCGTTACTCGTGTTCTTGTTTACGATTTTATGCGGAACGACGCACGTCATCTTAGCGAGCGGGATGTGGTACCTGTTAGGAATGAGCGGGTATCAAAACGAATGCGCGGTTGGTTTTTCGGGCGTCATTTTCAGTTTAGTTGTTTTAGATACCGCGTTCTCGAATATTAGACAAAGAGACGTTTTCGGCTTGTTCGTGGTGAACGCGTATATGTATCCGTTCGCGTTGATTGCGATTGTGCAATTGTTAGCGCCGAATAGTTCGTTTTTAGGTCATTTGAGCGGCGTGGTGGTAGGTTCGTTGTACGTGAAAGGGTATTTGAACAAATTGATTCCCTCTGAGAGAGCTGTAGATAGAATTGAGAATCTCATATTATCCGGGATTTCGATTGAACGCTTGGAAGGATTCGTACAAAATACGTCCAAATCGGCGAGAAGAGTGCGCAGGGAAGAAGGCGATGTCGAAAGCGGGCAGCAATTCATATCGCCCGGAGGTACCGCGAGAACGACCACGAGAAAACTCAAGTGGTGGGAAGTGCCGGTCGTTGCAAGAATGGAAAGCGGAGAGAGTCAAAAAAGTTCAACGTCAACGCCGACCATCAAAGGCGTCGGACGAAAGTTGGGCAAAGGTAAACCTCCATCTCCTCCCCCGCCGTTATTTAACCAACAACAACAACAATCGCCGTCTTCTTCTCCAGGTTTAGCCAATAATACTAAAGCGTTTCCGTACAATAAAAAGTTCATCACGTTACTCGTAGAGATGGGCTTCCCAGAAGAAGAAAGCAAACTGGCGTTGGAGAGATCAAACAACGACGTCGCAGCCGCAATAGATATACTTCAAGGGAAATAGCGATGATTATTCTCAGCCTCCTGTTAGATTTAGTGCTTACTAATACGTTTGATAATAAAAGTTTAGTAAAGATTGTGTATTAACAACAAATATTTTGGTTTTTCTGTGCAAGTGGTGGTGACGGTGGTGGTAGTGGTGTTGTGGTGGTGGTGTGTGTGTATTTCCTAATTTGTCGCGTTCCGTCGGCGGTTACGAAAACCACCAGAACGCGAGAGCGCATTTTTCGCGGAGAGGAATTGTAATTCATCTCCTAATTTTTCATTTTTTTTTAAGTCCCATGACTGGAGCCTTCGCAAAGTCTTCTCATATAAGGGCAAAGCTTCTTTGCGGCTCGTTCGAGCGAAACAGCGGCATGGGGTGAGCGCGTCAACGAAAAAATATACTGTCGCATCACTCCCGCTGTCAAGTCCCGTTACTACTCAGTGAACTCTGGAACACTGGTAGTAAATCTCCTATTCTCTTCTAAATATATAATAAAGTGTCGGTTGTAAGGCCGAATGGTTGTGTGAAAAAGATGGGTCATCATCATCCGTTTAATCAGACGAGGCGGCGGCCAAAACAGCCAACGCTTCTTGAACCTTCGCCTTCAACGCGTCCGCAGATTCAATCAAGTGCAAGACTTCGGCTTGGTCCATCTCCAACAACATACCAGTCACCTTCGCGGCGTTCGCAGAGTCGACGGCATCAACCAACGGGTACAAGGCTTCCCCTAAAATCATTCTTTGTTGATCCGGGGTGGCCGTGCCGAGTTGCGAAACGATGAGCGCAATCGGGTTCGATTCCGCAGCCGGCGGCTCCGGCGCCGCTTGTCCCGGCATCGGTGGCATCGGCTGTTGCTGGCGGAAGTTTTGGCGACCGTTTTGCGGGCCACCTCTGCCACCCATAC
>Ga0181603_10001175_pt1 | contig 22308 bp, 21 predicted proteins | sample 041ome_13_FD_148633 | JGI IMG/M metagenome (GOLD analysis project Ga0181603, IMG submission 148633) | Coastal salt marsh microbial communities from the Groves Creek Marsh, Skidaway Island, Georgia - 041409US metaG (spades assembly) | ecosystem: Environmental > Aquatic > Marine > Intertidal zone...
ATTTTGAATATGGTAACGGATGTGTAATTGGTATTATCTCATCTTCAGATGATAATCAAGAAATTGAAAAAGCAAAATCAGCAGGTGCACAATTTTGGATTATTAAATCCGATGATATTGAACCTCGTTTAGAAGAATTCAGAAAAGATTATGAAGGATATCTAAACCGAACTGCTCCATTCAAAATTTATAAATAAGTTTTATAATGATTGAGGTTACGAAACATACGAGGGATATCCTATTGGGTGTTGCTAAGAAAAGGAAAGTTTATGTTGAAGGAAACTTTCTTAAACTCTTAAAAGCACCTGATGGGGATACCGAGTTTGAAGAATACCTACGGTTGTGTAAGGAGAAGGATTCTACTGCTCGTAGAAAACGATTACAAGTAACTAAGCAAGTTCAACAACAAAACAAAGAGTTGGTTGATAAACAAAAGGAAACCGATGAATTGATGATAGAACTTCAACAGGCATTGGAATCTGCAAAAGAATCTGAAGAGGAAGCAAATCAATTAAGACAAGAAGCCGAAAAGGGAATGGGTAAAGCATTAGAAGATTTGGAACTAATGCAAAAGAAAACACAATTTGAGTTAATCAGTACAATTGTTAAAGTAGCACTTTACGTGATTATAGGAGTTGGTGTTCTCACAACTGCTATGTATGGTTTAGCATTAATTTCTGGTACTGATACACAAATCATAGGTTCTACTTGGAGTAATATGTTTGGTATTCTCCTAACTAACGCATTCTCAATCGTTGGTACGATTATGGGTGTAAAGTACGCAACTGAAAAAGAATAAAGATGAGTCCTCAAATCATAGACAAAGTTAATGTGGAAACTTACTATGATGTATTATCCATACCATTTGATAGGGAAGTATCAGAACCACATCATATCAGTTCTATCGTAGATTTTAAGACCCTAAGAGAAGATACACAAAATTTTTTATTAAAACTACCCATCGTTCAGTTCACAGGCAATTTTAAGGCAGGTGGCTTGGATTCTAAACAACGATTGTATCTAATGAGTAGTATGAATGATATCTTCTTCGTAGACACTCTTAAAACGAATTATGCTAAGTGTGTAACCAAACTCATCAATGTTCCCGATTTGAGTGATAAAGAGGTTATTGAAAGAACTGATGAGCATAGAAGTATTAAACGAATTAGAAAATCCGAAAGTTATGAAGTTACCTATAATGAGGTGGATTATGTAATTGAAATTACCGAAGAGGGTAACGGAACATTTACCAGTATTATGTATGGGGATAACTTCGTAATGGATTATATGTTAGAGAAAGATATATTAGAATATTTTTATAAAAACAAATGATATTTATTGATATTAAACTAATATTATTATGGCAAAATTGATTACGGGCAACTATATCGGTAACCCTAAGAAAAAAAGACCTGGTGTTCATGCAAAAACTAAGAATTCTCGCTCTAAGAATTCCACCAATTATAAGAAAAAGTATAGAGGACAGGGTAGGTAAAATCACTTTTTAGTTTATTGATATTTATATATTGAACAAATATTGATAAACTTATGTCAACTGATTTCGAATTATTCCCAGGCAAAAACCTAAGTGGTTTGTTTGAGGATATCTACAATAACCAAATTAATAAAAAGAAACACATTTCTGAGATTATCCACGAACTCAGAAAGAGTATCAGACATGCTGGTGATATGGCTGTATTGGGTCCTGTTATCAAAGATTTAATCGATACATCCGTTCGTAACGATGACCAATTGGTTAAGTTAGCAACAATAGCACAAAGAATTATTGCATCTAATCAAAAATCAGAAGGAGATGCTGGTTTCCTTACTGATGCTGAGAGAGAACAACTTTTGGCTGAAATAGAACAAGTCCAAGATGAAGTTCAACGAATGGATAACTTAGAAAATGAAATCGAAGAAGTAAAGCAAAAATTAGAAAACTAAATGTCTTTATTCAATAGAAATAGTAATGTACAATCTAATCAGAGTGTAGGTAGCCATTATAGAGAAAAAACCTCTATGGGGGTTGTTTACAAAATTATATTGGATGTAGATGATGATATTCTTTCTGATTTAGAAATAGTAGATGAATTAAAAAGTAAATACATTGGTGCTATACAATTTAGACAAAGTGGTACATCTAGCAAAAGAGATGAAGCTCTATCTTTAGCACTTCCCAAAGATAAAACAAACATTTCGATACCAACAGTAAATGAAACTGTTATTATCATAAATTCTCCTGGTGGTGGATATGTTTATGAAAGAATTATTGGCTCACCTATACCAAATTTAAATACATCTACAGATGAGATAACATCCACTCAGAAAAAAGAAAAAGCGGCTAATACAAATACCGCATCTCGGTATAGTAAAGTACAATCTACTGGTATAACAAGAAGTGAGAGTTCGTTAGATGATACGGATACCTCTAAGTTGGGTAGTTATTTTGAACCTCAATTAAATATTCATAAATTAAAGTTATATGAGGGTGATTATTTAATTGAAAGTAGATTTGGCCAATCTATTAGATTTAGCGGTTACAATAATTCTGAAAATTCGTTTTCACCAACAATAACGATAAGAAATGGTGAGAGTGGTGAATCATTAGACCAAAATATAGGATTATCTACCGAAGAAGATGTAAATAATGATGGTAACATTATATTTTTAGGTAGTGGTCAAAGATTGTTAAATTATACATTACCAGTTGATAATTCATACGAATCTTTTTTTAACTATCCATCGGAACTAACAGGTAATCAAATATTATTAAATTCGGATAGAATAATATTATCGGCAAAAAATGCTGAAATGATTGGTGTAGCTAAAAAGGATATTGGATTTATTACTGATGGTCAATTTTCAATTGATGCTAGTAGAGGAATCAATATCACTACTGATGATAACATATTTGTTGATACAAAGGATAGGGATTTTAACATAGATATTGGTTCTGGTACTATTGCATTGGGTACTGATGGTGATTTAGAAGCCGCTCCAAAGGGAGAGACTTTAGTATCGTTATTGAGTGAAATGTTGGATTTAATTTCTCAACAAATATATGTAACTCCAGCAGGTCCAACTTCACCAGGTCCAACAAATGTGGCTCAGTTTGCAGCATTAAAAACAAAATTAAACTCAATGTTGAGTAATAATGTACAATTAAAATAATGGCGGCTTTAGATAACATAAAAGATAAAGTAAGTTCGGTTAAAACGGTAGTTAAGGATTTATCATCTATTACTGGAAAGGATGGTGATGTTGCAAAATCAGTACCAATTGATTCACCAAAAGTACCTGTTGTGCCAAAAATTGAAAAACCAAAACTTCCAAAGTTACCTAAAATTCCTTTACCAAAGTTACCATCAGTTCCTAAATTTCAGAAAAAGAAATTACCAGATAATCCAAAAAAGAAAAAATAACTAAATAGAGATGTCTTGGTCACTTTTCAAAGCAAACATATTAAGAAAAACAAACCCCGTATCTAATCCATCATTAAATATAAATGAGGTAGCAACGATATGGGCAGAGGAATATGATGCTTGTGTAAAAAGGGGAAAGGATTTTATAAATTTTGAATCGGTTCAGAGTGGTAATTTAGAATTGATGAAAACTTTGTTTAGAGTTGCATTATTAAAAGGATTGATAACTCCACCTGGTGTAGATTTTTCATTAGTAAATGAATTTGGTAATGGTGTAAAAGCATATTGGGCAGGAGCACAAATGAGACCATTCCCACTACCATTAATACCAGCACCTGGCTCAATACAAAATTTAGCAGTAAATTCAAATGTGGTTATTAATGTTGGTACTTGGCCATTATACCCACCATTAAAACCGGCTAGGAAACAAGAGATGATGGTTAATATGTTTATACTTGCGGCAGTTATACATTTATTTTCAATTGGTGGTATTATACAAACAACATCATTATATCCATCCGCACCATCACCAATCCCAGCGCCTGGTGTAATTAGTTGGACGGGTTATTTGATACCACCTGTTATCCCAATACCAAATATTAACTTTCCAAAAGAAGATGGTTCAGAACCACCTGTAATAGAACAACCAGATGGAAGTGGTGGATTTGTAACAGATATAGGTCCTACTCAAGAATATGAAGCACCATCACAACAACAAAAAGATATATTGGGTGGGGATGCATCATTGGATAATATTATTGATACAACACTACCAAAAGATGTGGTAGACCCGATAGAATCTGAAGAAATAATCAAAGATTTCAAAAAACAATTAGAAATGGGTGGTACAAAATGTGAATAAAAACGAAAAAACCCAAAACAAATATTTATAGAGAAAGGAAAACATTTCAAAAAATGGATACTGATAAATTAGTTAAAGCAATACAAATTATTGTAAAAGAAGAAATAAAGACAGTTCTTCCTACTTTGGTTAAAGAGGGAGTTAAACGAGAAATGGCTAAGTTGTTGAAAGAAAACAAGCAGCTAAGAGAAGCTATTGCACCTCAAAAACCCAAACAACCAACTTTTATGGATGAACCTATTGTTGAAAATGTGTTACACAATCAACCAAAAAAACCATTAAGTAAAAACCCAGTGTTAAATGAAGTGTTACAACAAACACAACCATTTAACTCAAGTCAAAGACAATCAACTGGTGCTGGTGATGAATGGAGAACGATGGGATTTGATTCAACATCAACTCATACATTAGGGCAACAAAATATAGCACAACAAATGGGTTATGGTGATATGGCACCAAAGCAAGGGTTAGGTGTTCAAACTGGAAATCCTGCATTGGATAAAGCACTCAATAGAGATTATAGTGGTTTGATGAAGGCATTAGATAAAAAGAAAGGTCCTTGGAGACCTGGAATGGATAGGTAATAAACTATGGCTGTTGAAATTGGTAGAAAGATTGTTAAAGATACACCACAATATGCAAATTATGCTATTGGGATTACTTTACCATTAACTTTTGGTGAGAATACATTTGAACAATCTTATTTAACCAAAGACCAAGTTAAATCAAATATCAAAAATTTACTTCTTACTAAAAGAGGTGAAAGAGTTTTACAACCTGAGTTTGGTAGCGGATTGCAGGAATTACTTTTCGAACCAAATGTAGATGATTTGGAAGGTAGGATTGAGGATACAATAAATGAAAGTTTACAACAATGGCTACCATATGTTACAGCAGAAGAAATTGATATTGAATCAACTGATGAGTTAAGAGATAATAATAGATTAAATGTTTCAATTAAATTTAGAATAGGAAATGATATTAATTTAGAAACCTTAACATTTACAGTTCAGGGATAATAAGATATGGCAATAACAAAAACAACAAAGAATTTTAAGAATAGGGGTAAGGATATTAAATACCTCAACAAAGATTTTGCCGAATTTAGAGGTAATCTAATTGAGTTTGCAAAAACTTATTTCCCAGCTACTTATTCTGATTTTAACGAATCATCTCCAGGTATGATGTTTATCGAAATGGCATCGTATATTGGTGATTCGCTTTCATATTATATTGATGATACCTTAAAGGAATCATTAATGGTTCATGCAGATGATATTGAAAATGTAATATCACTTTCACAATATTTGGGATACAAGCCAAAAGTAACATCACCCGCAGTAACCACACTTTCGGTTTATCAATTAGTACCATCAACCGGAGATGGTGTAAACAATACCTATGATGAAACATATCTTTTGAAATTAAAAGAAGGTATGGTTGTTGAATCTACAAATGGGGTAAGATTTATTACTCAAGATGTAGTAGATTTTTCAGATGATACGGATAGAGAAATCACTATTTATCAAACTGATTCTGTTAGTGGAGAAACTTCTTTTTATTTGGTAAAGAAAAAGGTACAAGCTATATCGGCTGAAATAAAAGAACAAGAGTTTACTTTTGGTTCATATGAGGCATTTAGAACTATTGATTTATCCGATACTAACATTATCGATATCTACGATGTAAGAGATTCAAATGGAAACAAATGGTATGAAGTTCCTTATTTAGGACAGGAGTTAATATTTGTTGATTACCCAAATACAGCGGCTAATGACCCAGACTTATATCAGTTTAAATCGACAGTACCATATATATTAAACACACTTAAAACATCTCGTAGGTTTGTTAAAAAAGTAAATGGTGATAGTACCACAACAATTCAGTTTGGTGTTGGAGACCCATCTGTTAGTGAAGAAACTATTATACCTTCGGTTAAAAATGTTGGGTTGGGGTTACCTAATTCTATTTCTAAATTAAATGAATCATTTGACCCTACGAACTTTTTAAAAACAAATACATATGGCTCTTCCCCATCAAACACAACTATAACTGTAAAATATTTGGTTGGGGGTGGAATTTCATCAAATGTAAAGAAGGGAACTCTTACTCAAATTAGGGGTGTTGAATATGAAGAAGATACTACATTATTAACACCACAAGAATTAGCAATATACAATTCAACCAAAAATTCATTAGCAGTAGATAATGAAGTTCCTGCAACTGGTGGTAAAGGTGGTGATACGATTGAAGAAATAAAACAGAACGCTTTAGCAAACTTTGGCTCTCAGAATAGAGCAGTAACCGCTAAAGATTATGAAGTAAGAGCGTTATCGATGCCAACTAAGTTTGGTTCGGTTGCAAAAGCATACGCTACGGCAGATGGTACATTGGATAACAACTCACCATCATCAATTCTTTCTTCACCAAAAGCTTTACAAGAGTTTACTGATTTAGTAATGAGTTTTGTTGAAAAGCCGGATGATGAAGAGCCGGATAGAAGAAGTGTTCAACAAGAAATACAAAAATATTTAATTGGTAAAACTTCAAACGAAAACGAAAAAAACAACCCATTTGCAATTAACTTATATTTGTTGGGATATAATTCGGATGGAAAACTAAGTTCTTTAAATAGTGCAATAAAAGAAAACTTAAAAACATACCTTTCCGAATACAAAATTTTAACCGATGGTGTAAATATAAATGATGGATTTATTATTAATATTGGTATTGAATTCGAAGTAATTACATTTAAAAATTATAATAAATCGGAAGTTGTTGCAAATTGTATTCAAGAATTAAAAGATTATTTTAACATTAATAATTGGACTTTTAATAATACTATCAACATTTCAGAATTAGAATTGATTGTAGCAAATGTAGAAGGTGTAAGTTCAGTTCCAAAATTAAAAATTGTAAATAAATGTGGTGAACCTTATTCACCAAACTCATATAATATAGAAGCGGCGATTAAAGATAAGATTTTATATCCATCTTTAGACCCATCGGTTTTTGAAGTTAAATTTCCAGATGCGGATATTAAAGGGAGAGCAAGATAATGGCATACTATTTCCTCACAGCATCAAAAGATGCATCGGTTTACTTACAACAACCTGACCAAAATTGTGGTTTAGATGAAGTATTAGAGGTAAGTAAGGTTTACTATGGTAACATCAAAGATGTATCCAGAGCACTCCTTAAATTTGATGTGAGTAACTTCTCATCATCACTATCAAATGGAAGTGTGGGATTCGAAGAAGCAACTCTTATAATGAGAGAAACTGAATCCGAAGAACTACCATTGGATTTTTCAATTAACATTCATCCAATATCCGAAAGTTGGGAGATGGGTAATGGTACTCGTTTTGATGATATATCTACCTCTGGTGTAACATGGAATTATAGAGAAGGTGATTCTTCTTTAAGATGGGTAAGTGTAGTTGATAATGGATTGCCTGTATTTGCTGGAACATCCACTGGTTCATTTGCTGGTAGAGGAGGTGTTTGGTATTCTGATTTAAGTAGTTTTCAAAATTTTTCATATCAATCTAAAGATATTAATGCAAATATTACTACTATCGTTCAAAGCTGGTTAAGTGGTTCAATTAACAACGAAGGATTAATTGTAAAACACACAAACGCCGTTGAAGAAGATACAAACGATTATGGTATTCTAAAATTCTTTAGTAAAGAAACCAATACAATCCATCAGCCAAAAGTTAGAATTGGTTGGAATGATGTTTCTTTTACAACTGGTTCATTAACCGAACTAACATCTGAAGAAATTAAAGTTGGAATCAAAAACTTTAAAAAAGAATATAGAGTAAACACAACTCCAAAGTTGAGAGTAGTGGGTAGGGATTTATATCCAGTTAAAACATTCTCAACAACCGCACAATATGGTATTAGTAAATTCTTACCAACAACATCATATTACCAAATTAGAGATTATCATTCAGATGATATTATTGTTCCATTCTCAAATTACACAAAGTTAAGTTGCGATTCAGCTGGTAATTACTTCAATCTTAATTTATCAAATTGGGAAGTGGATAGAGTATATAAAATAGAATTTAAAGTTACCATTAATGGAGTTGATAATTTCTTTGATGAAGATTATACATTTAGCGTAATATCGTAAGATGAAAAACAGCGGATTAAAAAATGAACAAAAAGTTCAACAAATTTTAGTAAGTGGTTCTACTGCATTAGTTCAGAGAAACTCCGCTGGTGTACGTCTATTTAGAGAATCTGATTTAGGTGATGGTATTATAAGTGGACAACTAATTAGACCAAAGTACAATACTAATGAACTAAAAAAATCAATAGATACTGAAATATTTGAATTAATTCCACAAGAAGCTCCTGATTTACCAGCGATGGTTCTTAAAACAATTTATGATGATGCTTTGGAAAGAATTGATGATTTAACTTTAGAGGTTACTAATTTAAATACAGAAGTAGGTAACTTAAATTCAAAAATTTCTGAATTAGAAATTGTAAGTGAAAGTTTGAAAATAGAAGCGGATAATCAAATATTAAAAGCTAATGTTTCAGAACAACAAGCCATTACCGCAAATGAGCAAGTAGCAACTACTACTATTGATTTAACAAACGCTATTCAAAACTCAATTAATGAGGCAGTTCAAAGAGTATCTTTATTTGCAAGAAATGAATCTTTGGAACAAGAAGTTGCTAATCTAAGAGAACAATTATTTGGATTGGCAGCTCAAACGGCAGAAGGTGCTCAAAGTGGTGGTAACAATTTATTTACGGTAAAAGTAATTGGTGGAGGTTCAGACCCGGATTATGATATTAAAGCAACATCATCTCATTGGGATAGAAAAGGCGAAGATACATTAAATGTACAATTAGAAGTTAACAATGTTACTGCTGCGAATAAAATAACAAATATTCAGTTTAATTTCACCAATGGGCCTAAATGGCTTAAGGTAAGACAGGGATATTCTACAACGATAGAACCACAAGTATCTGCTATATATGGGTTAAAATTTGATAATACTGTTATTGGTACAATGGACCCAAAAAGAGTTAATGCATTTATTGGAAAAAAGTGGTCTAGTGAAGCAAAGGACCATACTAATACCCAATTACAAGTTAAAGCTACATTTGCAGATGGAAGTACTGATACTGTAATTCTGAGAACAAAGTTAAGAAAAAACAGAAAAGGATAAAATGGCAATTAAAACATTTAAAGAAATAATCGAAAACAAAGGGTATCGAATCTCTTCGAAAGATAGAGAAATTTTCGAACAAGGTACTCTACAATCATTCTTCGGATTTTCGGATTCGGATATGATTGAGTTTATCGTTTATGATGCCAATGATAATCAACTACCTCAAGGTGAATTTGGTGAGTTGGTTAGATACATTCCATTGAATTCGGAAAACATTAAAGATTACTTTTTAATAGCTGATGGTACTGTATTTCAAGCTTTAAATTTTCCAAACGAATACTTTATAGATGTTGAAAGATTAATAAAGGAAGCCGGATATAATAATGGTATTTTTAAAACACAAATTACACTATTGAATAAAAGAGTAGGGTATGAATCGGCAAATGAAAAATTGTGGATTAAAGAAATATCACCATCCAGAACCGAAGTAAGATTATTGCCAATAATGAATGATGTTTCCAAAAAAACAGATTTATTAACAAGATATAATATTATGTTAAGTGGTTCTGATTTCAGAGATGATATTATTCCATTTATTGCATCTTTTATAGAATCAATAAACCCATCGGAGGTTTCTTTATTTATCAAAAAAACTTATGGTGAAAAATGGTACAACAATTTTGTTTCCGAATTTGGCATCAGAGGTATGGATAGTTTAGTAACTAAAATTTATAATGAATTTAGAAAAGCTGTTATTAATGAATTTTCAAATAGAGTATCTTCTATTACAGATGTTAATTATGGTAAGAAAAAACAAACAAAACCATCATTAAAATATTCTAAAGAAGATGTTTATAAAATTTCTCAAAAAATTATAGTAGAAGTAATTCAAAAATATTTACCCAATAGAACAATACAAACATCTACTCAAGTTGAACCTGTATTTGATGCCAGTCAAGATACATTAAGTACAGTGGTTAGGAGAAGAGAATCCGATGTTACAATACAACCAAAAGTTCCTCAAGTAAATGTTACAAAAGAAAAACCACCAAAGCCGGTTGAAGAAAAACAACTTGAAAAACAAATAATGGAGGAAGTTCCATCAGAACTACCAGTTCCTAAATTTAGTAAACCAAATCCTATTAAATCAACCAAAACTCCAAAAGGATTGGGTAATTTATTTGGAAGAAAACGAAATAGAAAATTAGATAGATTATAAAATGGCAGTACCTGTAAAAAATATAGGATTTGATGAGGTGTATAACCCCAATAATGATGATGGAACTACGCCAAATGGTGGTGGTAACACTGGCGGTGGTGGGGGTGGAGGTCCTCAATCTGGTGGGGGTGGCTCTACTGTCCAAAGTAGTACTACTTCAAATATATTTGTATTTAATATATCATCTAATGAAAAATCATTTACAACATTATTAAATGGCAATGCAGTTGCTAATAGTAAATTAATTAGAATTGCTAGAAAAGATATTGCACTAGAAAATAAAAGAATTCAAATAAAAAAGACTGGGTTTAAAAACAACAATGAATATTATATTGTTGAAATGATTTCAGATGGTGGACCAATTATTGATAATCCAAATTTTGACCAACCATTGGGTATAGGTACTAAAGATGTTTTACTTACAAAATATAGAAATGGTGAAGTAGTTGGTAAACCAATATCAATTAAAAATAATACATCTGTACAATTAGAATTTAATTTAACTAAAGTAACAGATGGGGATGAATACGAAGAACCAAAATCATATAATACATCTTTTAATATAAGTGGAGGGCAAGCATCGGTAAGTGTTCTTAAAAATGGAAATAAAAATGCTGAATTTTTCCCCAAAAAAGGAGCTAGTAGTTACTCCGATGTTGAGGGTACTAAATACACGATTCGTTCATCCGATACAACACTATATAGAATAACAAATATATTATACACATCCGCAACTAAAGAACAATCATTATCAGCTAATGTTGGTGAAAGTTTAGAAATAACTGTAACTTTAAATTCGGATTATATATTTGATATTATTGTTGAAGAGGTATTCCAAGGTACTCCAGCAAAAGACCCACAAATTCAATTGGTAAAGGATGGTGCTAGAGAATATAATATAAACTCCAAAACAGGTGTACCTTTAATGTTCAGAAAAAATGCAGATGTTGAGGCAATTACTGTAATTATTGGTGAGGATGTATTTGAGTTTGATGATTTGGATAGTGGAGATTTATGTGGTGTAACTATACCACATTCAGCCTTTAGAAAAATAGGAAAATATAATGTTAAGATTTTTCCATTTTCATTTGATGATTATGAAAATCAAGTTAGGCCTGCTGAACCTGCTGATAGAATTGAAACTAAAAAGACAGAAATTAAATATAACATAAAAGAAGAAGTTTCGGAAGAGGCTCCAACATTTGAAGATAAATATAACAAATATAAACCAAAACCAGGTGGTGGTTCTGGTGGTGGAGGAGGTAGACCTGTATTTTTAGATTCAGGAGCTGATTCATTTGACCCAACAAATCCGTTTACTAATAGAGGGGATTTTGTTAATGGACCTAATATAAACGAAGCATTAAGATAAGATGGCACAAGAAAAATTACCTTTTGGAATGGGAGGAGCTGGTGGTAACAATAACACTGGTAATACCAATGTGCCTCAAAATAATCCATCAACAATTAATCAACCTGTAAACCCAATTAATTTTCCAACAAAACCAACAAACAATAAGGGATTAAAATCAAACCTACCAAATGTATCATTATCAGATAGACCATCTCCAAAAAAGTTAATCGAAAAATTAGATGAAGGAATTGCCGATGATGAAACAATTGGTGTATCAAATCGTGCTATTGATTTAGTAATTAATGTAATTGATGAAACATATGTAAATGTTCCTGATATTGTAAAGATACAATATCCAAAAGAAGTCAGAGGTGCTGATTTCGTTGGGTATGATGTAGATTTTAATATTCAATTTGATGTAGTAAATGGTGATAGTAGTACTTTTGTTGAAGTTGGTATTGGTAGAGTAAAATCTGCATTTAGAACTAGGGATAAAAGTATAACCTTAAATGTAAAGGAAGTATTAATTAATTACCTTGATATGGAGGGTGAATTTAACCCTGCAAGAAAAGGAGCTCCTGAGGGCGTTGATGTTGGCGATAAAATTAGAATCCCAATATCATTAACTCCAATTACTCAAAATTTAAGAAAAGAACAAATAAAAGGAGAAACAGAAACATTTACAGTTCTTTTTGATAAAGGTGATTTAACCATTCCAAGAAATGTTGCAATCAATAGATTAGCTGAAGGATTTATATCTCAATTCACAAATTGTGAATTTGATGATTCTAAATATCTTACTCATTTACTACATTTAGGTAAAGGTGATAATAAAGTAATTACAACTTGGGTAGGTAGTGAAAATTCTTTAATTCTTAAATTATACGAACCACTACCAACTTCTGTTAGAACTAATGATAAAGTTTGGATTACAAAAATACAAGCTAATCCAATTATAGAAACCATTACTTTGGTTGGTGATGGTATAGATTATTGTCCACCACTAAAGGGACCTAATTTTACTTTAGAATCTGATAATGGTATTGGATACCAAGTATATGATGAATTATTGGCAAGTGGTTCTACAACAAACACATCATTAGTTCAGAAATATATTTCTAAAAAAGGAATTGATACTGAAAAATTAAATATAGAATATGTAACTGGTTCCGAATATTATTTTGATAATTTTATACACTTTGGTTCAGCTGAAGAAAGAATAAAAAACTTTTGGTATAAGATTGAACTATTGGAATCATATCAATCAAAATATAATTCACTAACTACTTCAACTGCAGAATTGGGATATGTTCTTGCCGAAGGTAGTACATATGATGGGTATGTGATTATAACTGAAGATGATAGTTCTTTAGGGTTAGATTCTACAACGACAACGGCGGCATCTGTTATTGAAGCAAATAAACAATTGGATAATATTAATAATCTAATTGGTACATTTGATGGGTTTGAAAAATGGTTGTACACATCAACTGATGATTTAGCGTATCCAAAGAGTGGTAATACAATTGTGGCATCAACCAACTCTGAAGCAATAGCTTGGTACAATAGTAGTGTTAACGATAGCGCAACCTTTGATAGAAACAACATTGATTATCTTAACAACAATCTTCCAGAGTTTATTAAGGAAGATTATCAGAATGAAGATTTTATGTTGTTTATGGATATGTTGGGACATCACTTTGATGTTATTTGGGTTTATATAAATTCATTAAATAAGTTAAAAAATCCACAACACAAATCCGATAAAGGATTCTCTAATGAATTGGTTTATCATATGCTAGAATCTTTGGGTTGGGAAGGTAAGAAAGCTTACGATTCTCAATTCCTATGGGAATATGCTTTAGGACAATATAAAGATGGTACACAAAAATACCAACAATCACTTAAATCAGCAAATGAAGAAGTTTGGAGAAGAATCCTTAACAATCTACCTTATTTACTAAAACACAAAGGTACTGCTCGTTCGTTGAAAGCAGTAATGGCTTGTTATGGTGTTCCACAATCACTTCTTACAATTATGGAGTTTGGTGGACCAACTGACCCAACCGATGGTGGTACTCAACCATTTACATTTGAGGATAGAACAGCTGCTTTAGTATTTAGTGGTTCTCAATATGTAAGTACTGAATGGAAAAATTCACCATTACCATTGAGTATTGAAATGAATGTTAAATTCAACGAAGCTCAGAATCATAGTTTAGTAAAGGGTATATCGGGTGCTAGTACTTATTTTGAGTTAGATGCTATACAAACTACTGGTTCATTTGGTAAGATTGTATTCTCTATGTATTCTGGTAGTGGATTGACTCCTTCTGGAGACCCACAAACCATTGAAACTACACAAAGAAAACTATTTGATGGTGAATATAAAACAATTGCTATTACAAGAGCAGATGATACTGTTAGTTCTGGTTCGTATTCATTGTATCTAAAACAATCATTAAATAATAGATTAGTTATTAATGAATCTGTAACAAAACTTATTAGTAGTTCATTTTGGGATGATTCTACTGAATTACAAATAGGTAGCGCATCTTATACAACAATTGATGAGTTCAGATTATGGAGTACTCCATTAGAAGATGGTGTAATAACAACTCACACAAAACTTCCAGACGCAACAAATGGTAATAACTATACTGCATCTGCATCTGAATTGATATTAAGACATGATTTTGAATATCCAAAAAATAGACACACAGATGGAGATACTGAAATTATAAATGTTTCGGTTAGTAATCTATATAATGTAACATCATCAATAGCTGTTGGATTCACAAGTCAATCTGTATATCCATATAATTACGAAACATATGAAAGAAGTGTAACCGCTCAGGTACCTTCTTTAGGATTCAATCAAGCCGATAAAATTAGATTTGAATCACAAACTTTAGTTGGTGATTTATCTCATAAAGTTAGAGCAACTCAAAAATCATTGGATAGAGCACCAATCGATTCATCTCGATTAGGATTATTCTTCTCACCAATCAAAGAGTTGAATATGGATATTATTAAATCTTTTGGTAATTTTAATATTGATAATTATATCGGAGCACCTGCTGATGAATATAAAGATGAATACACCGAACTAAAAAATCTAAGAGAATTTTATTTCCAAAGATTAAATAGAGATATTTACGAATACATAAGATTAATCAGATACATAGATAAATCACTATTTGATGTATTAGAAGATTTAGTTCCTGCTAGAGCAAAAGTTTCTAAAGGTTTATTAATTGAACCACATTATTTAGAAAGAAGTAAAACTAAATGGAAAAAACCAACATCTGAGAAAAGAGATTATGAAACTAATCTAAATGTTGAAGAAGATGTAATTCTAATCGGTGATAATAATCAGTTCGAAGGAAAGTTGGATGTAGATGATACAACTACCCTATCATATCAATATGATAATTATACAGCTAATTTAGATGCAGAAAGTGATATTAATTTGGTATCAACCAATCCACAATATGATTCATCTATTGATGTAAATGAAGATACCGAATTAGTGGGAACATACCCAACATATGTATTTGAAATAAATGTACCTAAAGGAGATAAGTTAGATGCAACAGCTGCTTCCTTTGGATTTGAACAAATTGGAATGGAACCTGATTCTTTAGCAAATGCTGGATTTGGATTATATGCATCACTACCAGCAACTGGTTCGGTAACTAAATTAGATATTTTTGGAAATCGTTTCGTTACGAGAGAACAAATATATTTAATAAAAGAACAATATATCGAAAAAATAAAAGTACAAACTAAAGGCTGGCCTGCAACTACTACTAATGAACAAGTTGAATATGAATTGCAGGATGTAACTAAATTTAGATATAGAGTATCAAGAGTAGGGGTTGGACAATCTATACCAACAATAGGTAATGATGTAGTAGAGGTTACTCCATTAAATGGTTATTTTCCAACACACTATCGTTACAAAAACAATTTATCAGAAGGGTTGCAAAAATCATTCTTTAAGGGTTCACAACAAACCCAAGATACAACCCCAGATGGGTTACCACCTGTTGAAACATTTACTACTAATCCAAATATTCTTAGAGTTGCGGATACTGGTAGAGGTTCTGGTGAACCAATCTTAGAGGTAGATTAATTAAATTTGAAAAAAGTTATATTTATAGTATATCACAAAAGGGTAAAATAAAAATATGGGATATTTAGATAACACATCAATTACAGTCGATGCCATCCTTACTAAAAAGGGTAGACAAAAATTGGCATCCGGTCAAGACCTTGGAATCACCAAATTCGCATTGGGTGATGATGAGATTGACTACACATTGTATGAGCCAGCGCACCCAAAGGGTTCGGCGTATTATGACTCAGCAATTAAGGCGATTCCAATTCTGGAAGCTAGTCCTGACGAAACGCAAGTATTAAGATATAAGCTAGTTACATTACCATCAGGTACAACTCAAATTCCAATCGTATCATTGGGTATCGCTTCGATTCCAGTGTATCAAGATGAAGGGCAGGTGGCACTTTCACCTACAACTTCACCATTGGGAAATACGAATGCAGGATATACTGTTGTATTAGCAGACCAGAGAGCTGGTACATTAGCAGTAACGCAAGGAGCAACAGCAGCTGGTTCAATTCCAGTGTTCTTAGGAGAAGAAGTAACTACTACCGCACAAGTTGTGAGTGGTTTAGGATTTACATTCTCACCTAATCCTTCGTTAACTACTAACATTACAACTACTTTGACTGTGTATGGTAACGAAACTGGAGGTTCAGTAACTATTCCAGTGGTGGTAACTTATAGAAGTAACGTATAAAAGGAAATAAACGATGGCAATAATTCAAGACCCAAATATAACCGCTCAATTACAGGCATTGGCGGAATCAGGAACAATCGAAAGTAATGATGTAATAGCCCTTTTGAATTCAGCATTACCAGGCGGACAGCAAATCTCCCTTACAACAGGTGTATCATCTGGTGTATATAAGAGATTTGGTGAGTTCGATAAAGTAAATGCAAAGGTAGAAGTAGTAACTACTGGTTTATGGACTGGAGATACTGGTTCATTAACTAATGTACATACTTCATCAACTCAAGTTGCAGCTAATAGTGGTGATTACTATTACAATGCATATAACGCTAACCCAGCAACCGATTCTTCTGCGGAAGTTCAATTCGCTGTAGCATATGGGCATGTAAATGGAAGTGGTTCGGTATCATTACAAAATTCAGATGATTCACTACTTGCTTCAAAAGCAACTTACGCTCAGTATAAATCGGTTCTTTTAGACCCAACTGATACTAAATTCTCATTTGAAAATGGTGCAGGAACTGCTGTTGATTCAAATGATATTTATGTAATCAATGTAAATAGAGCTAGATATAGGGAGAAAATGGATGCAGGAAACTGGTCATTGAATCTTTCTGGTTCTAATGGTTTATTTACATTTATTGATGATAGTGGTAAGAAATTCGGTGATACATTAGGTAAAGCTGGTAGAGTATTTAAAGTAGTAAGTGGTTCACTTAACTTAGGTACGGAAAATGCAGCAACTGTTAACACTACAACTTCTTCTGGTGATGTGGGATTTGGATTATTTTATCCTGATAGAGGAATAGTAGTTCTTTCACCAGCAGCATTAGAAGATACTGTTGGTAATGTTGGAGTAAATGGTTCGGAAGTAACTTTAGCTGGTTCATTATCTGTGGCAGCTGAGCAAGAAAATCACAAAAGATTATTTAACTCTATTAAATTGGGTGGTGATTTCCAAGCTCGTAGAACTGAAAATGTATCTACAAGACACTTCTTCGTAAGAGCAACCAATAGAGAATTTAACTATTCAAACAACCCAACCTATGTAAATACAAATGGTACTTTCGCTGAAACTTCATTCGAAACTGACCCAAGAACTTACATTACAACAGTTGGACTTTTAAACGATTCAAACGAATTAATCGCAGTAGCTAAAACATCTCAACCAATTGAAAAATCATTTGATAAAGAAGTATTAATTAAAGTTAAACTTTCATTCTAATTAAATTGATTAAATTATAAACTTAGAAGAACCCCACCAAAAGTGGGGTTTTTCGTTTTATGATATTTATAGAAAAGTATTTTTAGATGTTAAAAGAGATTCCAAAATCGGATATTGTAGTCAGACCTTTCAAAGTTTACAAAGAGTGGGCTTTGGATGAGACTGATATTACCCCATTGTATGGTACTCTGCAAACTGATTTATATGATGCTAATACTGATGATACAAACTCTAATGGTATTTCTAAAAGAACTTTGTATGATTCCATTAAAGCACAATTCTATTTAAATCCAGCAACAGCATCTATTGTAACTGAAGTTGGTAGGAGAGAATCATATGCATCTACAAATGAAAGAGTAATTGGTGATACTATTGGTGTAATATCGATTCCACAAGAATATTATGGTGAAGGTGTTAAAGTTGGTTCACTAACATTAGAATATGGTTCAATAACAGCAACCGATGATGGTAATTCTAACCTAATTGATTCAGCATCAAATATTAAGGGAAATTTATTTTACGATAGGGGGTTAATTGTTTTAACCGATAATGTAACCGATGGTTCTACCTTAACTAACTTTGATATTTCATATCGTTCAACAATGACAATCTATGAAAATGAAATATTCTTATCGGTAAACGAAAACGAATTTAACGTATCTCAAAATCCTACTGCAGTATATGAGGTTGGTGCAACTAAACGAAATGTAACTGTAACAAAACCAAAAAGTAGACTTATAGATGGTGAAACTGCTGTTAAAAGCTTTTATCAACCTGGAGCAAAATATGTTAGAAATTCAAATTATCCATACATTTCAAATGTGGATGGGGTATCAAAGGGTAGTTTTGATGATTATATCGTAAGTGGTTCTACTGATGAAACTGGTTCTTATTTAGCACCATTTATTACAACAATTGGTTTATATGATAATGAGTTGAATATGGTTGCTGTGGCTAAATTACCACAACCAATTAAATCGCTACCAGATTATCCAGTAAACTTCATTATTCGTTTCGATACATAATGTTATATTTATAATATATAAAGGAAAGAAATTATGACTTTAGAAGAAAGATTAGAAAAAAACCCACCAGCAACATCAAAAGCAAACACCAAAGGTGGTGATAAAACTTTAATTGAAGCCGATGGTGGTTTAGATTTATCTAAAGATGAAAAAGCTATCGAAAAAGCCGGTGGTAGAAAGTTAGGACAAGGTGGTGGTGGATATGCTCCATCCAAACCCTACTCCGATACACTTAAATAAGAATTTATGATTCAATGGTTATGGGAGGGAAACCACATCAAAGATGCGGAAGTTCCCGAAAGCGCAGTAGGATTCATCTACATGATTGAACACATCCCTACTGGAAAATACTACATAGGTAAGAAAAACCTAAAGGCAAAACGAACACTTCCCCCACTAAAAGGAAAAAAGAGGAAACGAAAGGTCATTAAAGAATCTGACTGGAGAAAATATATGTCCTCTAATCAATGGATTAAAGAAGAAGTATCTAATGGTGGTGAAGAAAACTTCAAAAAGAAAATCCTTCAGTTCTGCTATTCAGCAAAATCACTCACTTATTACGAACTCTATTGGCAATTCAAATATAATGTATTGGCCGATGAAAACTCACTCAACGATAATCTTTTAGGAAAGTTTTTTAGAAAAGATTTGGAAATCTAAAATATTTTTTGTATATTTGAGTGTTAATTGTATATATACACAAAAAATAATATTATGACTTTAAACCAAGTAGCAAAAAAACATGGTATCAATCCAAATTCTTTAAACGCAAAAGATGATGGATTAAAAATAGCAGTAAAATCTATTCAACAATTAGTTCCTATGCTTGAAAAAAGAAAAGTAGATGAACAAACTATCAATGATATAAAAAAATTAGGACAATTTCTATATGATGTATCCGATTCAACCATCGGATAATTTGGATAATTAAAAAATTTTTCGTATATTTGTTGAAAATATAATTTATGCTCTCCGCAAGAAATAAATTAGTTGTTGTAAACATATTGGATTCTGCTTTAGGTGTTGGTACATCTATGAAGGGAAGTGAACAAGCACATCATTGTCCTTTCTGCCATCACCATAAGAAGAAACTCCAAGTAAATTTAGAATCTCAATATTGGCATTGTTGGGTATGTGATTCAAAGGGTAGAAGTATCCAATCACTACTCAATCGTTTGAATGTTGATAGAAGTGATATAGCTAAGATTATTTCAATCTATGGTGAGTACAAACCAACAAACAATCAGAAGGAAGTTGAGAAGGTAGTACTTAAACTACCTAAAGAATTTAAATCACTTTATCAGAAACCAAAATCAATCAATCCAATTTATAACCAAGCCATTGGATACCTTAAACGAAGAGGTATTACTATGGATGAGGTGTTGAAGTACAACATTGGTTATTGTGAAGATGGGTTGTATGGTGGTAGAGTGATTATTCCATCTTATAATGAAGATGGTGAATTAAACTATTTCATAGCTCGTTCTTTTTACGAAGATGAAAAGATGAAGTATAAGAATCCACCTGTTAGTAGAGATGTGATTGTATTTGATAATCAAATCAATTGGGAAGAACCCATCACATTAGTGGAAGGTGTATTTGATTCATTCTCAGTAAAACGAAATGTAATTCCTATCTTAGGGAAATTTATACCCAGAACTCTAAAAGCAAAAATCAAAGAGAAGGGTGTGAGTGAAATCAATATCTTATTAGATTCGGATGCGGTAGATGATTCTACAAAACATGCAAACTACTTTATTGGAAATGGTATAAAGGTAAAGAATATTATACCTGAAGGTGGTGATGCTGGTGAAATCGGATTTGATAAGATAAATGAATTATTAAAAGAAACCAAAGAAACTGGTTGGGATGATTTAATCCTCACTAAACTAAACAATTTATGAAGGTAGAAAAGATTTACCACTTAGCGGATTTACATATCCGAAATTTGAAAAGACATAAGGAGTATAGAGAAGTATTCCAAAAGTTTTTGGATAATGTAGATAGAGATAACATTGAAAACTCTATCATCTACTTAGCTGGTGATATTGCACATGCTAAAACTGAAATGAGTCCCGAATTGGTAAGGGAAATCAGTTGGTTCTTAACCGAATGTGCAAATAGAAAACACACATTCCTAATTACTGGGAATCACGATTGTAACTTAAATAATAATTATCGATTGGATGTTCTTACACCAATCGTTGAAAATTTAGAAAATGAAAGAATTCACTATCTTAGAGATACTGGGAGCTACAACTTCGGTAATATTACTTTTGTGGTATATTCTATACTTGATAAGCAAGAGAATTGGCCAAAGGCGGAATTGGTAAAGGGTGATAATAAAATATGTTTATTCCACGGACCTGTTAATTTAGCACAAACTGATATTGGATACACTGTATCATCAAACCACTTCACAACGGATATGTTTGAAGGATTTGATATGGTGATGTTAGGTGATATCCACAAAAGACAAACATTAGGAACACCAACCATTGCATATGCTGGTTCTATGATTCAACAAAATCACGGAGAATCTTTAGATAAACATGGTTACTTATTATGGGATGTTGAAAGTAGAACCTTTGAGGAATTTGATATTCCAAACGATTACGGATTCTACACTTTGGATATTGAAGATGGTGTAGTTCCTAATGTAACTGATATGCCCGCTAAACCTAGATTGAGAGTTCGTATTTCAAATACAGACCCAACTCAGATTAAGAAGGCATTAACTCAGATTAAAAAGAAATATAAAGTAGAAGAATTCACTGTTACGAGAATGGATACTATTTCTCGTCAAAAGACAGGAAACTCAAACAACCAATTAGCAATTGGAAATGTGAGAGATGTAGAATTCCAAAACGAACTAATCAAAGATTATTTAGAAAGGCAGTTCCTTGCTGATAACGAAACTATTGATAAGATTCAGAAAATCAATAGAGAGATGAACACAAAGTTGGTAGACGATGATGTTGTTCCAAACATCCAATGGATACCAAAGCAATTTGAATTTTCTAATATGTTCTCTTATGGTGAGAACAATAAGATTCGATTTGATAACGCTAAAGGAATGGTGGGAGTATTCGCACCAAACGCTAGTGGTAAATCATCTTTATTTGATGCTATCTCATTTTGTATTTTTGACAAGACAAGTAGAACCTACTTAGCAAAGAACATAATGAACAATAGAAAATCAAACTTCTATTGTAAACTACATTTTCAGATTGATGGAGTAGATTA
>Ga0181603_10001306_pt1 | contig 20893 bp, 12 predicted proteins | sample 041ome_13_FD_148633 | JGI IMG/M metagenome (GOLD analysis project Ga0181603, IMG submission 148633) | Coastal salt marsh microbial communities from the Groves Creek Marsh, Skidaway Island, Georgia - 041409US metaG (spades assembly) | ecosystem: Environmental > Aquatic > Marine > Intertidal zone...
TTATATGAAAACAGTCCTATTTTTCATGTTGAAAATGTTGATGATCCGGTTCTAATAATAACTGGGAGACGAGATGCGCAAGTCAGATTCCAAGAAACAGTGGACATGGTTGCTCAGCTTGATAAGTTTGGCAAAGATTATGAATACATAATCAAGGGTGATGAGGGTCATGGTTTTAGGAGTGAGGTTGCAAATCTTGCCTTATATGAAGATTATGAAAAATTCTTGGCTAAATATTTAATTAAAAACTAGCTATTGACGTTTGATTTTGACCTAATATGAGGGCATGAATATCACTTGTGCCCTCATATGTATTAACCGCCTCTAAATTCATTGCATGTCTTATTACATGGTATTCATCGGCAATACCATTTCCTCCATGAATATCTCTTGCTGTTCTAGCTATATCAAGCGCTTTCTGACAATTATTTCTTTTAACTAAAGAAATCATTTCAGGTTGCATTTGATTTTGATCGATAAGCCTTCCAACTCTAAGAACAGTTTGCAGACCAAGTGTTATTTCAGTCTGCATATCAGCTAGTTTTTTTTGAATAAGTTGTTTTGATGCTAAAGGATTATCAAACTGAACTCTCTCAATTGCATACTCGAGACTTGCATTCCAACAAAACTCAGCAGCACCTAATGCTCCCCAAGCTATTCCATATCGTGCCATATTTAAACAAGAAAAAGGTCCTCTAAAACTTTGGACCTCTGGAAGTATTTTATCTTCACCTACTAATACATCATCTAAAAATATCTGTCCTGTTACAGATGCTCTTAAAGCAAATTTTCCATCAAGCTTAGGAGTAGTTAAACCTTTTGAATCTCTATCTACAATAAATCCTCTCAAAATACCCTGTTCATCTTTTGCCCATATAATTAAAACATCAGCTATTGGAGAATTAGTTATCCATGTTTTTGAACCATTAAGAAGATATCCATCGCCGGTTTTTTTTGCATTGGTCTTCATTGATCCTGGGTCAGAACCAGCGTCAGGTTCTGTTAAACCAAAACAACCAATTAAATTTCCTTTTGCCATTTCAGGTAAGTAATGATTCTTTTGCTCTTCTGAACCAAATTTATGAATGGCATGCATAGCTAAAGAAGTTTGAACGCTGTAAGCAGATCTGTAACTAGAATCTACTCTTTCAATTTCTCTGGCAATTAATCCGTATGAAACATAATTAACACCAGCACAACCATAGCCATCAATTGGCGCTCCTAGGAAACCCATCTGACCCATCTCTTGATAGATCTCTTTATCAAAAACTTCATTTCTATTGGCCTCCAAGATTCGAGGCATTAGTTTATCTTGGCAATAATCTCTAGCACTACTTTTAATACTTAACTCTTCTTCAGTTAATTGATCATCGAATAATAAAATATCTTTGATTGTCATAATTTTTATAAACCCTCTACCCTAATAATACCAAATCTTGGTGATGAGTATTTAATTGAATTAGCAATTAATTCTTTAGTAACAACTTTAATCATTTGATTGCTATTGCCACAAATAATAATAAGAGGTATTTCCTTTTGATAACGCAAAACAAAATCTAAAATTAATTGGGATGCTTCATAGTGTCTTTCACCATGCAAATCTAGATGGGTTATACCCCTTTCTTGAAAAACATTCATGAACTATTATTACCTACTTAATACTTATTTAAAAATTTATGGCTAAACTTCATTTTTTTTATTCAACTATGAATGCAGGAAAATCTACTTCACTCCTGCAATCAAATCACAACTATAAAGAAACTGGTTTAGATACTCTTATTTTCCTTCCAGATGAAACTAGTAAATTATCAAAGGGGAAAATAGTATCAAGGATCGGTTTGAGTGCTAAAGCTATTATTACCAATAAAGATTTTGATTTTTATACTTACATTAAAAATAACAAAACAAAGATGCTCAGTTGTGTACTAATTGATGAAGCTCAATTTTTAAGCAAGATTCAAGTGAGGCAATTGGGTAAAGTTGCAGATCTTCTGAATATACCAGTTATGTGCTACGGAATAAGAACAGATTTTCAAGGAGAACTTTTTGAAGGTAGTTCAGAATTGTTATCGCTTGCTGATAATCTAATTGAATTAAAAACTATATGTTATAACTGCGGCAGAAAAGCAACTATGGTTGTAAGAAGAGATGAGAGCAATAAGATTGTTACAGAGGGTTCAAAAGTTGTTGTAGGTGGTAATGATATCTATACTCCAGTTTGTAGAAAGCATTTTAGAAAGCTAACAAGGTTGATTTAAAAATGGAATATAAAAATACACAGCTACTATTAAATAAAAGACCTAAAGGTATGCCAGATGATGATTGTTGGAAAGTAAATAATGAAACAATTACAAGTATTGGCAAAAATGAGATATTAATTAAAGTTAAATATCTTTCTATTGATCCTTATATGAGAGGAAGGATGAATGAAGGTGTTTCCTATGCAGCACCTGCAAAAATAGGCAGTCCTATGACTGGGGAGACCATTGGCATAGTTGTTGAAAGTAAATCTAAATTATATGAAGTTGGCGATAAAGTCTGTGCTCATAAAGGTTGGCAAACATACATTAGGGTAAAAGATACAGACCTAGCTCTTACCAAGGTAAATGATAGAGATTTACCACTATCTTTATTTCTAGGAACTCTTGGAATGCCAGGAAGAACAGCATATTTTGGTCTTAATAGAGTTGCCAAACCAAAAAAAGGTGAAACTTTAGTTGTTTCAGCAGCATCAGGGGCAGTTGGTTCAGTAGTTGGACAGCTGGGAAAAATCTATGGATGTAAAGTAATAGGTATAGCCGGCGGCCCAGAGAAATGTAGTTATGTAAAAGATATATTAAAATTTGATGATTGTATTGATTATAAATCTGGTAATTTAGAAACAGATCTTAAAACGGCCTGCCCAGATGGGATAGATATTTATTTTGAAAATGTTGGTGGTGCGGTAACAAGAGCTGTAGCCCCTCTTCTTAATATTGGATCAAGAGTTCCAGTGTGCGGATTTATATCTCAATATAATGAAGAGGACATGTTATCTGCTGAAACACCTTTTCATGTTCTCGGAGCATTAAACCCAAAACCAAAGCACAGATTTTTTGTTGTGCATGAATGGGTTGATGAATTTGAATCAGCTACTAACGAGCTTGCTGAAATGGTTCTTAATAAAAAAATCTTGTACAAAGAAACAGTAACTAAAGGTTTTGAAAATGCTCCTCAAGCCTTAAGAGATGTATTAACTGGAAAAAACTTTGGCAAGCAGGTTATAGAAGTTTAGAGTTCTATTTTTCCTTCAAGATATTGAACTGCTTTTCCACCAATAATTACCCTTTCACCTTTTTCTTCACAAAATAAAAAGCCTCCTCTTTTTGATAATTGAAAGGCATGTAATTTATTTTTATTAAGTTTTTTGGACCAGTATGGTGTTAAAGTTGTGTGAGCTGATCCTGTGACAGGGTCTTCATTTACCCCTGCATCAGGAAAAAAACATCGTGATACAAAATCATATTTTGTGCCTTTAGCAGAAACTATAAGTCCCCTTGAATCTAATTGCTTAAGTTTTTCAAAATTAATTTCTAGATTTTTAATTGAATCTTCAGAATCTAGGATTACTAAAAAATCATCTCTACCCTTGTATACCTCTATTGGTTTAAAGTTAATAATTTCATCTAAAAAGTCTTTATTTTCACAAAAAGTAATTTCATCTTTAGGAAAATCTAGAAATAAGAATTCATCTTCTCTATAGACCTTTAAGATTCCATGTTTAGTTGAATGAACTTCAAAAATTGAGGCCTCAGGATTAATATATTTAAAGAAAACAAATGCTGATGCTATTGTAGCGTGACCACATAAATCTATTTCACAAGAAGGTGCAAACCATCGAATAAAATATTTACCGTCTTCTTCTCTTATAAAAGCTGTTTCAGAAAGATTATTTTCAGATGCAATATTTTGCATTAACTGAGCATCATTAATGTCTGCAAATACTACAGCTGCAGGATTACCTGAAAATAATTTATCAGTAAAGGCATCAATATAGTAAATAGGTGTATGCATAAATTAACACATCATCTCATGCTCAAACTCAAGAGTTGAATGAGTAATGTTAAACTTGTCTGCAAGCTCTTGCTTGACAAGTTGCTTAAGAGATTCCATCTCATCAAAGGTGTCGATGTTTGCAACAATATGCGCTTCTAATGCAATGGTTTTTTCATCTAAAGACCAAATATGGACATGATGAACATCTTCAATATTTTTAAGATTTGATATCGATGATTTAATATCCTTTATGTCTATAGTTTCAGGAGCTCCTTCCATCAATAAATGTATTGTTTTTGGAAGCATGATAAAAGCTTGATACAAAATAAATAAAGCTAAAACCATTGTTAAAAATGAATCTATCCAAAACCATTGATAAAAAGAAATTAAGACTCCAGAAATGATTACTGCTAATGAGGATAAAGCATCGGAAAGATTATGTAAGAAAGCTGCCTTCATATTTAAATTGTTCTTAGATAATCTTAAAGTAATGAATGCTGTTACAAGATCAATAACCAGAGCAATTCCTGCAACAATGATAATTATCCCCCCATTTATGCTTGATGGACTAATAAATCTCCACACAGCTTCATATACAAGATAAATACTTATAACAACCAAAATAGTTAAGTTAATCAAAGCTGCTATTGTTTCAGCTCTTTTATAACCAAATGTTTTGAAATCATCAGCAGGTTTCCTACTTATTTTTCTTGCAATGATTGCAATTCCAAGAGACGCAGCATCGCTTAAATTATGAAGAGCATCTGCTATTAATGCTAAGCTTCCTGATATAAGCCCGCCAATGAATTGAAAAGCTGTAAGTAAAATATTTATTGACACAGCAAATATTAAGCCGCGATCACTTGATTGGTCAGAGTGATGATGGTGGTGATGAATATGACTCATTTTTGCTAAATAATCTTATAATATGCATTTTATCATAGGGTTTTAATTTTAATGTCTAATATAAATATAGGGTGGGAAGAATGGGTTAGTTTACCAAAACTAGGCCTCCCTGCATTAATTTCAAAAACTGACACCGGAGCTCAAACATCTGCCCTGCACGCTTTCAATATTCAGCCATTTGGATCTGAAAAAAAACCAAAAGTAAGATTTGGCATAAATCCTATTGAGGGTAATGAGCAGTTTTCAATTTATTGCTCTGCTGATGTGGTAGATGTTAGAACTATTACTTCATCTAATGGAATCTCAGAATTAAGGTATGTTATTGAAACCAATGTAGTTATTGGCGAGGTGACAAGAAATATAGAAATCACTCTGACTAATAGAGAGAACATGAAGTACAAAATGATTCTTGGAAGAAGCGCTTTGGATGGCTTCACAGTGCAGCCTGAAAAAAGTTTTGAGCAACCATTGCTTTCATATGATTTGTACAAAAATATCAAAAAACAAATGCCAGCTCGAAGAAGCCTTCGAATTGCTGTCTTAACGCTTGAACCAAATAATTATTCAACGAGAAGAATAGTTGAAGCTGCTGAAGCAAATGACCATGTTTGTGAGCTAATCAATACTAAAAGATGTTATTTAAATATTCAGAGCATTAATCCTGATGTGCATTATGATGGAAAGGCTTTACCTTATTATGATGTTGTAATACCAAGAATAGGAAGCTCAATTACATTTTATGGCATGGCTGTAGTCAGACAATTTGAAGCCATGGGTACCTTTTGCCTAAATAGTGCCGATGCTATTGGAATATCAAGAGACAAGTTGGCCGCTCATCAAGTTCTAGCTCGACATAGAATTCCAATGCCCAACACAGCTTTCGCCAATCTTCCAAAAGATACAGACAACTTAATAGGTTTGGTAAGCGGTTCACCGCTTGTAGTAAAGCTACTTGAAAGCACTCAAGGAAAAGGTGTGCTTTTGGCTGATACTAAAAAATCTGCCTCTGGAATTATTAATGCATTTAGAAAGCTTAATGCACCTTTTATTGTTCAAGAGTTTATTAAAGAATCAAGTGGTACTGATATAAGATGTTTGGTCATCGGCAATAAAGTGGTTGCGGCTATGATGCGAACTTCAGCAGATGATGATTTTAGATCTAACCTTCATGCAGGAGGTAAAGCTAAAAAAGTCACTATCACAAAAGAAGAACGAACTATATCTATAAAAGCAACTAAAGCATTAGGATTAAATATTGCAGGAGTTGATATCATTAGAACAGCTTCAGGGCCTAAAGTTCTCGAAGTAAATAGTTCACCTGGCCTCGAAGGAATTGAAAGCGTTAGCAAAAAAGACATTGCCAATCTGATTATTAACTATATCGAAAAAAAATCAGGCTTTAAGAATTTATAATTTTAAACTGACAAGGCCTCTTTAACAGCTTCGTGAATTACTTCAGAGTTCTTTATATTTAAACCATTTGCCAAATGCTTATTTTCTTCTAAAGCTTTTTCGACTCCTTTGTTTGCAAGCTCTAAAACATAAGGCAGAGTTGCTTTATTAAGCGCTAGTGTTGCAGTTAAAGGAACGGCTCCTGGCATATTTGTTACACAGTAATGAACAATATCATTTTCAATGTAGGTAGGTGCATCATGAGTGGTTGGTTTGCTTGATTCAAAGCACCCACCTTGGTCAATCGATATATCCACCAATACTGCTCCTGGCTTCATACTGCTTAACATTGATTTTGTAACTACCTTTGGAGCCTGTTTACCTATTACATAGACTGCACCAATGACTAAGTCAGATTCTTTAAGAGCATTAGTAATAGAATCTTCTGTCGATAATATATATTCAATATTTGAATTTCCATAAGTCTGCTCTAGCTCATCAAGTCTTTTCTGAGATAAATCAATAATCTTTAGGTGAGCTCTATTACTTATAGCTTTTTCTATAGCCTCAGCTCCTGCAACACCAGCACCAATAACTGTAACGACTCTAGGAGATATATCTTTTATGGAACCTATTAAGGTTCCCATACCTTTATTTGGTTTTAAGAGATGATAAGATCCTACAATAACACTAAGCTGCCCTGCTATTGTGCTCATAGGTGATAAAAGTGGCATAGAACCATCATCCGCAGTTACTGTTTCAAGAGCTATACCAGTTACACCCGTTGCAGCTAATTCAAGCCCGGTTTTTGGATCACCAGCTAAATGTAAATATGCAAAAACAGTATGCTTTTTATTTAGGTAATAGAATTCTTCAGGTATTGGTTCTTTGACCTTAACTATTAATTCGCACTCTTCATATAGATCTTTTGGATCAGACAATACTGTAGCGCCAGCTTTTTCATAATCAGAATCTAAAAAACCAATTTCTGAACCAGCATCTTGTTGAATAAATACATTATGACCATTATCTACAAGCGTCTTGACAGAGCTAGGTGTTAAACCCACTCTGTATTCATTATTTTTAACTTCTTTAGGAACCCCAATTTTCATGTAAAAATTATACACTTTTATATATATTTTTAATTACTAATTAAGTGTTATTAATTTTTTAAATAGATTTTATCTATTTTTGAAACTTATTCTATTCCACTGTCCCCAATAATCAACAATTCTAATTTTGACTCTATTTCTAGATAAAGGTTGTCCATTAGATGGATTAGAGATATCAAGATATGCATCATGACCCCAATCAAAATGATTATCTAGAACCCCAGTTACAGTAATACATGAACTAGTTTGAGCCACATCAAAAACAACGGTATCTGATGAAAGCTCAAAATCATCTGCTAAAGCACCCCTTCCAGGTCTCTCGCCAGGAGTAAAACTTAATTCAAAAGAAGTGGCACTCAGATCTCCAGCAGCAGGTCTATAGAAGCAGAGATTCTCGGTAGTACCTTCATGAACAATAATATCATTTACATTGATGGCATACTCAGGCTCAGCAGAGACTTTAAAAGTACCTTCAATGATATCTACAGTATTCCTTGCAAAATCAACAAGTGAATGTCCACCAGTTCCTAAATCTAATTTATATGTATATTCACCACCCTCATCAAAGAATGATTGTATACCATCAATTTTATCAGCAACTTTTGATATCAAGCCTAATACTTTTAATTCCAAAGTCTCAGGTTGTGCTAATAGTGATTGGCCAGATACCTGGTCTTCAATAGTAATTCTATCCAGGTCTCCATTCGTGATATTTCTAGATATAGTAATGTCACCCTCAACATATTTTGCAACAATAACTGCATCCTCTTTAATTACAAATGTCTGAATAGCAGTTCTGTTTACTGGATTTTCATAATCACCTTGACTTGATGAAACCTCTAATTCAAATTCAATTGAGAAATAAGCCTCACCAACGTCTGCAATAGTGTCAGTGCCCTTGTATAAATATAAGGCTACTGGGATTGTGCCTGAAATTGAATCATCAGGATTATAATAAACATTAGCGGTCACAGGATTTCCGTTAATTCCATTTCTGATAAAGTCTTTTAAATTGTTTAAATTAAGTTCTGAATTATTCAGAGACAGATTTAATGTTTTAGTGGAGGCTTCATAAGTTGGATAAACCGGAAGTGTTATTGGTCCTTCGTTATTATAATCTACTATTTCTAGATAAGATTCTGCGATTCTTCCTAGAACACTAGTGTTAGTGGGCGCTGTTGAACCATATACTTCTGAGTCGAAAGTTACCTCTGATTGAAGTCTAGCAAAGAAAGCATCTCTCGCATCTTGACCATATAATCTATTATCACCAAGAGTTTCTGGATCCCAATACATGTCGTTTCTTGGGAATGTGCCCATTTCAAAATAGGTAATATATGGATCATGATGATATTCAAATAGAAGATATTCTTCACCTACAAATTTTCTTCTGATTTCATCAACTTGAGAATAAAAAGTAGGTAATTGTGACATTTCTAAAATAACATCAGCTGGGTCAATGGTTAATCTATTGGCTACAAAATCAAATGGTGGCTCTGAAACAACACCAGACCTTAAAACATCAGGAATATAATAATTTACCTGAATACTGTTATCGTTAACAGATTGATCAAAAATTGTAGCTACATTTAATTTTGGATAATAATATTTACGGTAATTGGAGCAGTCAAACTGCATATATCCTTGTGAGTAGGAGCTATAGTGGAAATTTTTAAGCTTATTGTTTCCGGTAACTTGGAATTGTATATCATCGGTACCTTGACATTCTCTCGCTCGACTTCCGCTTTCTTGCCAGCCAACTGAACCATCTCTCCATGAACGAGAATCGTTAGAATAAACTGCTAAGCTTCCTGCTTTTAACCCTGCTATTGAAATATCATTATTAAAGAAGTTTGATTGTTTACTATATTGGGTTGAAGTATTTGCTACATTATTTAATGTAATGTCTGTAATATCACACCCTACAATATCTGTAGCACTGCAATGCTCTCTTGAAAGAACTCCTTCGTTAGAAATATAGCCATTAGAAGCACTCAGCTCTTCTGTCTGATACCAGCCTGCTGAATTTCTTTCTGTTTCATACCTTGATGAGAAAGACAGAGGTAATTTATCATACCCTTCATTGCCAAATATTATATCTAGGGCATCACTTGAAAGAGCTACATTTGCTCTAATATCTTTTTCAAACCTTTCTGTTAAGAAGTCAGATACTTGATTGTCTATTTGCTTGAGATATGGAAATAATGATGCAATATTTTGAGCAATAACTTCAGTAACATTGTCGGCTGGGTTTACAATAAAGTCACTTAATAATGTTTGTTTATCAATTCCAAAATTTGTCTCAATACTTGTATATAAGTCTTCAAGCGCACTTGTAATATTGCTAGCAACATTATCACCAGCAGATTCACATCCTTCTGCCACAGTTAAATCTTCAGTGAGGCTTGAATTAGATTTACCTTCCAAAATTGCATTACCCAATAAAGAAGTAAATGGAGAAATAATTATTGAGTTTACACCTGTGTCATTTATTGAAGGTAGCACCATTTGATATGCATTTTCTACAACCCCAAGAGTTGAATCGATTGCTCCAACAGGAACATCAACAATTATTGGTCTATTAGCAAGACATTGATATTGGCCTTCATTGTTGACGCCTATTGCAAATTCACCATCAGAGTTGGTCGTACCACTGAATTCACCTTCGTCAAATTTAAAATTGAAATTCTGATCAATAAATACATCGGCTCCTGATAGATATCCATCAATTGCTGTGCCAGTATATACAAGACCAGGTTCATAATAGACATCAAAACCACCCTCATCCGCACCATAACCTGTAGATTTGTATGCTAGGTTTTCGAATATATCGTAAAAATATCCAGTAAATACATAGTATGCACCCGGAACTGTTTCCCTTGGAATTGTGATACTTGCTCTATAAGTTCCTTCTGTTGCATCACCTGAAATTAACTCCCATGGCTCTGAACCTTTAATATTTACTGCACTATTTATTTGCTGAACTTCTGGAGTAGGAAGATTAGTTAGACTTACTCCTGTAGTGTCAGAGACTGTAACTGTAAGTGTAATAGTTGCATCTGATACGGTTACATTTGGTGTATTTGGACTAATTGTTACACCAGAAACAACAGGAGAAACTCCCTCTGTTAGACCAATTATGGTAACTCCACCATTTCCTGAACCATAATCTGATAACGAATATGCCAAGTTATCGTATATATCATAAAAATATCCTGAGAATACTGAATAGACAGTGCTAGGGGCTGAGGTTGAAATAGTGAAGCTTGCCTCATATGTGCCGTCAGTATAATCACCTGAAGTTAAAACCCATGGACCATTGGCCTCAATAGTAATATTTCCTGAGTTACCGTAAAGCAAAGGCGTTGGCAATCTATCACTATCAACACTTGAGTCATCTGTAACTCTAGCTGTTAATGTCAATGTTTTTGATGATTGGGTAACATCTATTGTCGTATCACTCAAGGTTACAGTTTCTATAACAGGTACGTTACCTTCTCTATTTGAAATGATAGTTAATCCACCATCAGATGAACCATAATTTGTTAATTCATACTTCTGATTATTGTGAACATCATAAAAAATTCCTGAATACATTGAATAATCTGCCGCTGTCGCATCTGTAGAAATAGTAAATGAAGCTCCATATACCCCATCATATTGATCACCCGCTAATAAAGTCCAACTTCCACTAGCAGAAATTGTGGTATTTCCTGAATTAGCATAAAGTTGGGGTGTATCAAGTCTAGATAAATTAATTCCAGAAACATCAGTTACTCTTATTACAAAAGTAACATTTGCAGAATCAAGCGAGACATCTACTTCTCTTAAGCTAGGTTCAAAACTAGACAAATCTGGAGCATTTCCTTCAACAACAACACTAAATATATTATCTTGAACCTGAGTTGTTGTTTGTCCTTGCGAATCATAGATTTCGCCCGTATCAATATTATAAGATCCCTCTCTTAAATTTTGAGGAAGTGTTCCTTGAGAACTAAGAGTTCCTTCATTTTGATCTCCGCTTAAAAGCTCCCAATTAGATAAAGTTAATGACTCTAAAGCCCCTGAATTATCATTAGAAGGTTTAATTCCAGAATCAAGATCATAGTTTGATGGCATTATGAGTATGCCAGATGATTGATTTGATTGACTATTGTAGCTAATTGATGGAGCTGGTAAATTTGATAAAGATATTCCATCATTTGTTGAAAAATTCATTATCAGCTCTAATTCAAAAACATCATCCTCTAAACTAATTACATTAGAATTTGGAATAATTGTGCTCAGTTGAATTGATGTCGGTTCCCCATCACCCCCATCACCTCCATCACCACCCCCAGTGGTAAAGACAGAAATAATTTGTGTTGACTCATTTACTCCATCAGAAGCTGTAACTATTGCTGAATATGAGCTTTCAGTTGGGGATGATGTAAAGGATAATGCTCCCGTACCTGAATCTATTTCTAAATAATCACTTTCTATTGAAAAAGTAACAGTATCTCCCTCTGGATCAGTAGCTTCTACACTACCAATAGTTTCAAATTGAGCATTGTAATTAAACCATCGTGCTGAAGTAATAACAGGAGCTTTATCATTAGCATTAGTTACTGAAACCGTTACTGATTGAGTTGATGAATTAACCCCATCAGATGCAACAGCTGTAAATGCATAACTAGATCGAGATTCATAATCTGGTGCTTCTCTGAAACTTACAACTCCAGTAGTTGTATTAACACTAAACGGGGATGCTCCAAATCCAGTGATATTGTAAGTAACAGTATCTCCATCAGGGTCACTAGCAACAAGAGTTCCAACAGTAGTAGTGTTCTCAACAACTTCAAAAGCATCTTCTGAAGTGAACTCAGGAGCATTATCACCAACTGTTGATGAGTTATCAGAGGTGGAATCTGATTCACTAAATGCTGATGCATCAGACGCTGATAAACCATGAACGACTGAGACAGTTGAAGGTTTATTTGGAGAATATCCTATAAAATTTGAACCTCCATTAGGTCCAATATTTACTATCTCAAGACTAGGTAAATCATCTACTGATCCTAAAGTTAAGGTATCAGTGTATTCATTTGCTTGTTTTAAGAAGACTACACCAAATGCTGGTTTTGTGAGGTAGTAATCACCTGTTTGTCCTGAATTTTGATATAACCTACCTGTAGTTTCACTTGGCCTGATAACAAACTTTGAAACCCATGGTAAAAAACTTCCAGTGTCTGGATTAATACAGTCTTCAGTAAATTGACCATCATACACACAACCACCAGGAATACCCCATAACTGATCACCGCCACCATATTGAAGTCTAAGCTCTTTACTAGCAAACTCCTGATATCTATCGGCATCATTAGGAGCTGTGAAATAAACGCTCATTGGTCTACTAAAGTTAACTAGTCTGCCATATGAATCTATTAAACCTCTAAACTGATTCCAGCGTTGTGGACCTGTTACCCATTGGTAATATTCTGAAACAGCACCGCTGTATGCAGGAGATGTGCAGTAATCATACTCTTGAATATCACAAGTTAATTCACTTAACGAAGTAACTAAAGCACCACTATATGCGCCAAAGCCAAATTGAGAACTAGATAAAGCAGTTAATACTTCGTCTGACAAAGTTCCAAAAACAGCATCACCACCATCCCCAGCTGTATAAACATTAGTTTCAGAATTAATATTATAAGTAATAACATTTTCAGCTGAAGTGCCAAAAGTATTGAAATTGGCATAAGGACCCTCATTAGGTGCTTGAGAGCCATCTCCTAGTGCATCTGTTAAAGCTGTAATCTTTGTATAAGTTGGGCAATTTTCAACACAATAAAGCGTAGTAGGAAAGTTGGCAGGCGATACATCTGTTTCAATTTCTTGAGTAACTAGAGCCCTAGTTGGTTCTTTCATCGCATCAACTGAAATACCAAGGCCTCCGATACCTGGCATAAAACCAAAGATACCCCACCTTGAAGAGTCACTTAAATAATCAGTCGAAGTAAAAGAAATTTCTGTATCAAGAGGTCTTTCATAACAGCCGTCAACAGCACAACTATTTTTACCTGTTAGAGTAAAAGTATCTGTATCAGCATCATAATTCATCTTATATTCAGCTGATTCTGTTATGCCTAATGATGAGTCACTAGATAAAAAAGCTACAAAGTTTAAACCACTTAGACTTGTTAAAGATTTCTTAAGAACTTCTTTTTTAATTAATTTTCCGCCTAGGAAATATGTTGTGTATTCAAGACCATTTAGTGAAGAGTCATCGTCATCTCTTACTATTGTTAAACCTGAGGTAAGTGAACTGGTAGTTTCATTGTCAAAATGTAAACCATAACCATCAGCAAAACCGTATTGGTTATTATATTTGACTCTGAAACCTTTATTAGGCAAGTCAAATTTTTCACCAGTTTCTGAGTTATATAAAAAATATCCAAATACTTCTTTCGTACCTTTTGACTCATCTGTTAAATAGCATTTCTCTGGTACATCATTTATAGGTAAACCATCTTGCATTACTTTTTTTCTACAAAAAACTGTTTCGTTATATGCAAAAACATCTGATCTTGTTGACACTATAAGACCTGGGTTACCTTCATCATCAAAACCAAAATCAGTTGAATACCCGGTTACTGCCCCATTACCAGTATCACCATCGCCTAAATTAATTACAGCTTTACTCACTAGGGTTTGGCCACTAAAGGGGTCTGTAAACTCCTCACTATAAGTAAGCTTAGAACCAGATGCTTGTAAGTAACCAAGAAAGAAGTCTTGGGAAGTCTCAAGAGTTGTTCCTGTAAATCTCATTAGAAATTCACCAAAAGGTGCTTCATCTGAGACGCCAGCAGTTGCCTCAGTATATGTGTAAATCATCATTCCTTCTGCACTACTTTCTGTTTCAGGAACCCATGCCTTTACAATCATTGGATCTGACGTTGATGCCCTAGCAGCATTAACAACAACTTCTGTATATGTTATAGCTGTACTTGATGAATTTGATGATGATGATGCTGCACCACCAGAAGATTGTGGGCCAGATGAAACTTGTCCAGCTTCATCACAAGCTGCTTGATTTACTAATGCTAAGTAATCATTACCTGTTCTAGTAACCATTAGATCAGGTCTTAATTTTGACATAAAACAAAGAATCATCCTTGGTTGACCCAAGGTATCGTTTACTTGATCACTTAATGAAAAATAGGGTGTATGCTCAGCATAATCACTATCGGATGGAACTTCAGCTAAAATAGGAAGTGATAATATTAGTAATGCTAAAAACTTCTTCATGATTCCTCGCTTTGTGTTTCTACTAGCTGCACACTTTGTGGTAGTACTATCCCACCAATAGGATCATCATCTTCGTCATTAGTTATGTTAACTGTGATGTTTTGAGTATTTGAATTAACTCCATCACTAGCTGTTACAGTAGCGGTATAAGTAGCTTTAGTTTCATAGTCAGGAGCTGATACAAAAGTTAAGACTCCAGCTGAAGTAATAGCTAATTCAGATCCAGAGACACTGAATGTTACTGCATCACCTTCTGCATCAGTGGCTGTTACCGTTCCAATAGCTGTTTGATTCTCAGCAGCACTAAAGGTGGCTGATGAGGTAAAGACAGGTGCTACATCATTTACGTTGGTTACATTAACGGTGATGTTTTGTTGAGATATATTTGCTCCATCTGTGGCTGTTACAGTAGCGGTAAAAGTAGCTTTAGTTTCATAATCAGGAGCTTCAACAAAAGTTAAGACTCCAGCTGAAGTAATTGCAAGCTCATCTCCAGATATGATAAATGTTACTGCATCACCATCAGCATCAGTGGCTGTTACCGTTCCAATAGCTGTTTGATTCTCAGCAGCACTAAAGGTGGCTGATGAGGTAAAGCTTGGATTATTATCATTTACGTTGGTTACATTAACGGTGATGTCTTGAGTAGTTGAATTGGTGCCATCGCTTGCTGTTACAGTAGCGGTATAAGTAGCTTTAGTTTCATAATCAGGAGCTTCAACAAAAGTTAGAACTCCGGCTGAAGTGATAGCTAATTCAGTTCCAGAGACAGTGAAGGTTACTGCATCACCATCAGCATCAGTGGCTGTTACCGTTCCAATAGCTGTTTGATTCTCAGCAGCACTAAAGGTGGCTGATGAGGTAAAGCTTGGATTATTATCATTTACGTTGGTTACATTAACGGTGATGTTTTGAGTAGTTGTGTTAGTGCCATCACTAGCTGTTACTGTGGCTGTGTAAGTAGCTTTAGTTTCATAATCAGGAGCTTCAACAAAAGTTAGAACTCCGGCTGAAGTGATAGTTAATTCAGTTCCAGAGACAGTGAAAGTAACATCATCACCTTCTGCATCAGTTGCTGTGACGGTTCCAATTGCTGTTTGGTTTTCTGCTGCACTAAAAGTAGCTTCAGAAGTAAACTCAGGCGCTACATCATTTACGTTGGTTACATTAACGGTGATGTCTTGAGTTGTTGAATTAGTACCATCACTGGCTGTTACTGTAGCTGTGTAACTGGTCTTAGTTTCATAGTCAGGAGCTTCAACAAAGGTTAGAACTCCAGCTGAAGTGATTGCTAATTCTGATCCAGAGACAGTGAAAGTAACATCATCCTCTTCAGCGTCAGTTGCTGTGACGGTTCCAATTGCTGTTTGGTTTTCTGCTGCACTAAAAGTAGCTTCAGAAGTAAACTCTGGAGCAACATCGTTGATGTTCGTAACAGCAATAGTAACTTCTTTGGTTACTGTTTCAGTACCGTCGGTTAAAGATAGAGTAATTGAGTACGAAGATTTAGTTTCATAATCCGGTGCTTCCTTAAAAGTTAAGACATTCTCATCAGATAAATTAAAGCTGTCGGCATCGGTACCACCTAGAGTGAGAGTTAATTCATCTTCATCTACATCTGAGACTGAAACAGTTGTCACTGCTGTTTGGTTTTCAGCTACTTGTATAGTAGATGCTATATCAATGGTTGGTGCATCGTTAACCGCTTCAATGGTTAGAGTTACATCAGCACTGGAGGTTTTTTCTCCTTGGGTAATGGTATAGCTAAAGGTGTCAGTACCGTTGTAGTCTGCATCAGGAGTATAAACAATCTGTTCTGGAGATGATTCAGCAATTGTAGTTGTACCATTTGTTCCATTACTTGTTGTTATTGAAACAGGAGCTGTTGTCACGTAAGAATCATTTGCAACAACATTTATAGTTACAGCCGTATCTTCACTCGTTGAAGCAGAATCAGCTATAGCACTGATATCTGGTGCTATTTCACCAGAATCTACATTCTGATCTTCTGCTATATAAGTTAACACATCACTGGTATAACTGGTTACCGTCTCAGCAGCTGCAGTCCCGTTAGCAATGGCTTGAATATCGGTTTGCAGGGTTGATACAGCAAAACGAATAACAGCTGTAGTTAAATCATCTGATGATTTAACTTCAATAACCGGTAAAATCCCAGCAAGGGCTTTGGTTGTATTAGCTTTAGCCGTCTCATCAATAGTAACTGATTTGTTTTCTATAACATTTTCAATAACATTAGTAATAAAGGTTTCGGTTTCAATATCTACCTTCGTTTCAGTTTCGGTATATTCTTTTTCTATCTCCTCAGTGATAGCTTTAAAGTAATCCTGGGTTGTTTCTGTGCTTGTGTTTAGGTTATTGGTTATGTTTTGCAAAGCAAAAGCAAGGACCGTGAGCTGATTACCCTTCTCATATAGATAGTCGTTAATACCACCATCGCCTTTGTTGGCAACTGGATCAAAGGTAAAAACATCAATAGATGAATCTATTCCTAATGCTGCATTAACTAGAGAAGCATCTTCCATAAAAGCAGCAACAGAAGTTACCGGGGTAACGGCTTTAAAATCTGAATGGCCGGTTAGTTTATGGGTAATTAAAAGATTATCTAAAAGGGTTTGGGAATCTAAATCGGTACCACCAATAGAAACTAAGTTACCGTTGGCGTACCTAATAGTAAATTTACCTTCGTTATCTGAGGTAGTAGTATTTTCATTTGAATCACAAGTCCAACTCTCATCTTCATCAATACAAACTTCAGCGCCAGAAATATATCCGTCTACAACCACTCCATCAGTTTCTCTATAGCCTTCAACCATAACAGATGCTGATCCAGTACCACCTGCACCGGTACAAGCAATAGAAAAAGTGTTATCACCAACTGCGGTAATAGTTACTGCTTCTGAACCAGAAGTTCCTGTTTGGCTAGTCCAAGAAGCTGAACAAGAAGTAGCATTAGTTGAGGACCAAGTAAGGGTTGAAGTACTTTCTAAAACAACTGAGGTTGGTTCGGCTGATAAATTAACGGTTGGTGCTGGAGTTGTTGGGGGTGTTGGTGTGCTACCACCGCCTCCGCCTCCTCCACAAGAGGCAAGAAAAAATATAACTACAAAAAAATAAGCTTTGTTATAAATGAGTAATTTCCCCCCTATGTGTTAATTTAACTCATAAAAAAAAATAATGGAAGTCTAAAATTTAAATTTTAAAGATGCTCCAATTTCTCCATAAGCTTTATCAAAATAATGTTCTGTTCTTTGATTAAAAGTAATTGGCTCATAGCCGATCAAATTATTTTTATACATATCTCCATAAAGAAGAAAATCAAACTTATCTGTAACAAATTCTATACCCAGTCTTAATTTTAAGTTAAATTTTGGAACCTCTTGATACTTTTGATAGTTATCAAATTGTATTAGAACCATGCCATACTCACTAACAAGGCTGAAATTATAAATTGAAACAAATTTTTGTTTTAGTTCGAAATTAATTTGAGTTGATGACCATTTATCTCTTTGAGGCAGTCTTTTTAAGGTTAAATCAATAGCATCCCCCAAGACAGTTCCATTAATTGATAAATTTAATAGAAATGGAGATTTAATATCTTCAATCGGTGACAGCCAATCATATTCATATTTAGTATTGCTAATCTCTATTGATGATGAGTATATCCAAAAGTTATTCCAATTTTTTTTAAAACCAATGCCTTGGGAAGAAGTATCCCCATCAAGACTTATTATATTTTCTCCAAGTTCGTTATATTTTGGGTTGCTTGAACTAATGGAAAAAGATGCTGATTCACAACCGCCAAGAATAATACCGCTAAACTCATAACAATTAAAAATTTGAGATTTAGCTTTTTGGTTAAAGCCAAAGATGTAAAAAATATATTCATCATTATATTGATACATAACCTCTAAACTTTCTTTTTGAGCTTCCAATGAAACATCCTTTGGCTCTGTTGGTCTGGTTAGAGAAAGTAATGTATTGTTTGTATTAAAAACTACTGAAGTTTTACCATGACTTAAAGCAAGCTCAAGAGATTCTGAGTTGTTATTATTAAAAGAAGATGGAACAGTCGGAAGAAAGCTCCAATCAGCATTCATAAATTTTTTATCTATACTTATATATGAATTTTCTGCGATTATATTTATAGATAGAGAAAATAAAAAAAAGTAGTTTACATGTAATAGTCTGAGTAGTTTCAAAGCTTCACAATTATTGATAATTCAATGGAAAATAAAAACCTAAATTAAATGAGCTGAACTCTATGCTTGAAAGCTCATTGTGAAAGCTAATATTTGGTGTGATCTCTACATTACTATATTTACCAAATTTGTTAATCATGCCAATACTAATAGTTTCTCTTGACCAATCATCAATAGTTTCATATGCATAATTTAGATATAAAGTATCTTTATAATTTTGATTAAAGAATTTTTCAAAATCTATATTGTACTGATATCCACATTCAAGCTCATTCTTAGTTATAAAAGATTCCTCGCACAATGCACCAAAAGAGAGGTCAGCTTTAAATGTTATTAAATCAGAATTTTTAGCTGAATCTATTATAAAATTTGTAGTAACGGGCAAAGAGAATCTCTTGGATGAAATATCATTAATATATAAAGATAAGTTATTTTTTGTTTCTCCTAAATATGATGCCTTTAGCAAGGTATCTTTGATATCATCTTTTCCATAGTTATATACAAAATCTGTAGTAAAGATTCTTTCATTGACAACCACATCACCTGTAAGAATAAAACCATAAGTTTTTCTTGAAGTGGAAGTTTGACCTCTAACTGCAAAATTATCATCATCAATAAAATTAAATTTATATTTGACATCACCCATTGATGCAAAAAGACCTCCTCTCAAATCTTCAGAGAATTCTTTGTGTGCATATAGAATAATTTCTGAGGCACTAACAACAAGCTCGCTATTATTAAATCCATTTAGATCACTATCTGAATCAGATTTTTTAATACCTATACCAATAATTGATTTTTCAAAAATGTCTCTTTCAAGAATTAAAGATGCATTTTTAGTTGTGATAGATTTTTTAGAGCGATCATTTTCTAATTTAGAGTAACTAACATCACTATACAAACGCGTTTTAGAGTTGCAGCCTAAATGCTGATCTTGATAACTTAAATTTAAATTATTATTTGTAGGTGTTAATTTAATTTTAGAATCATCTTCATAGCAGTCTCTTCTATTATCAATATTTCTTAAAAGAAATTCATTATAAAAGAGTGAGTTATTCAAACTCTTTGAGACTTCTTGCTCTAACCCTTTTTGAAGTTTTGATTCAATTTCATTTAATTTTATTAAAACCTCTTCAATATTTGTTACATAGATAGTTAAGGATAATACACCTATATTTCCATTAGAGTCTGTAGCCATTACGCTAATTAAATAATCATTATTAGCATCTTCATCGTCAGGATTTTCATAGTCTGGAGTTGAGTTAAATGTTAATTCTCCAGAATTATTAATACTGAAGAATTGAGAGTCGGTTCCACTGATAGACCAAGTCACACTCTCATTAGCGCTGAAGTTAATAACATTAGTTTGATTTTCGCTAACTACTACTTGATCATTTTCTAGCAAAGGACTTCCATCTGAAGAAGTAATCACCGGAGCAGTTGTATCTACTACATTAACAGTTCTTGTTGCTGTACCAGTATTACCAGATGGGTCCGTTGCAGAGTAAGTTACGGTATAAGAGCCTACTGTGTTTGAGTCTACATCTGAGACTGAAGTTACTGTTTCACCGCCATCGGCTGTCGCACCCTCGTCTTCGTAAGTTGTTCCAAGTTCAACTGTAGCTGGATTATCTCCAATAACTGTAATCACCGGAGCAGTTGTATCTACTACATTAACAGTTCTTGTTGCTGTACCAGTATTACCAGATGGGTCCGTTGCAGAGTAAGTTACGGTATAAGAGCCTACTGTGTTTGAGTCTACATCTGAGACTGAAGTTACTGTTTCACCGCCATCGGCTGTCGCACCCTCGTCTTCGTAAGTTGTTCCAAGTTCAACTGTAGCTGGATTATCTCCAATAACTGTAATCACCGGAGCAGTTGTATCTACTACATTAACAGTTCTTGTTGCTGTACCAGTATTACCAGATGGGTCCGTTG
>Ga0181603_10001316_pt1 | contig 20844 bp, 20 predicted proteins | sample 041ome_13_FD_148633 | JGI IMG/M metagenome (GOLD analysis project Ga0181603, IMG submission 148633) | Coastal salt marsh microbial communities from the Groves Creek Marsh, Skidaway Island, Georgia - 041409US metaG (spades assembly) | ecosystem: Environmental > Aquatic > Marine > Intertidal zone...
GACGGTCATCTCCGGAACCAAACTGAGTTCCTGGTGCACGAGGGCGATGCCAGCGTCGATCGCAGCCCGAGTGCCCGGGTCTACCGGCGTTCCGAAAACCTCGACCGATCCGCTGTCGGATTCGATAATCCCTGCCATGACGCGCATGAGCGTCGATTTCCCGGCACCGTTCTCGCCGACGATGGAGTGAATCTCACCGGGCGCGATTCGCAGGGAGACGTCGTCCACGGCCAACGCGCCGCCGAATCGCTTGGAGATGCCCGTGGCGGCAATAGCGATGTCGGCCGAACTCGTGGTGGTCACACGCGACTCCTGAGTGTCCATGAGGAAAAACAGATAGCCGAAACGTATGTTTCCCGCACGGCCTGATCAACCAGGATCGCGGAAACTTTCCCAAAACGTTATCTTCTACATAACAGCGCGGTAACTACATGTGGCGGGGCGCCCCGAACAGGCGTGAATTGTCCGATTCATCCGAATGGCTCTTGTCCAGCGTCCCCTCATCGAGGACGAACCAGATCGCGATGACCTCTTCGTCGGACTCGTTCCAGAATCGGTGGGGCACGTTCGATGCGAAGGAGATCGAGTCACCGGGTGAGAGAACGGCTTCGTCGTACCCCACCTGAACGTTGAGGCGACCTTGGATGACGGTTCCCCACTCGCGCGACTGGTGGTGCAGGAAGTCGGGGAGTTCCTCCTGATCCGCCCCTGGGGCGTAGTGCACTTCGAGGAATTCGGCTTCGCGCAGTGGCGAGCCGCTCGTGAGGCGCTCCCAACGGCGATTCCCGAGGTGGATGGTGGGTCGCTCCCCCCTGCGGAGCACGATGCCGGATTCATCGAGGCGCGTCCGTTGCGCCTGGGGTGCGTCGGGAACCGCCTCGAGCACTGGGGCATTCTCTTGGGAGGCCCCCCATTTGGCGTCCTCGAACAGGCTGTCCATGCTGATGTCCAAATGGCTCACCACGCTGTAGAGGGCGCGCACGCTGAAGGACGCCAACCCCCGCTCCACATTGGACACGTGGCTCGGCGATACACCGATGCGCCGCGCAAGCTCGCGCACACTGATCCCCGACGACTCGCGAGCGATCCTGATTCGCTCACCCACGATGGTCCATTCGGACTGGGTGTCGTCCGGCGGTGGAAATTCCGAAACCATGCCTGTCCTCCCGAGCGTGAGAATACTCGGGCCGTCTCGAGCCTCGTTCTGACCCGTGGGGGCTTTGGACAAACATCTGGAAAATTCGTTCTCTCACACAGAACGATGCCGTAGTCTTCGGGACCACGTGTAGTCAGCCCGAGCCTCGAGCCGGAGCGCAGAAAGGAATCGTCGGTATGTCGTCTGATCGTCTAGCAGGCAGGAAAGCCCTGATCACAGGGGGTGCCCAGGGAATGGGCGCCGCAATCGCAAAGGATTGGGCTTCATTGGGAGCCGAAGTGTGCGTGGCCGACATCAATCAGGAGGGCATTGCCTCGGTTGCCGAGGAGATTCGCGCCGCCGGGGGCAGCGCAACGCATTTCTCGTTGGATGTGACCAGCGAGGAGCAGGCCAAGGCTGCGGTCGCTCACGTGGTCGCCGAGTTCGGAGAAATCAACCTCTTGCTGAATAACGCCGGGGTCAACAAGCCGACGATCTTCCCGAACACTCCGAAAGACAACTACGACTTCATCATGGGCGTGAACGCCTGGGGCAAGTTCAACGTTATGAAGTGGGCGGCGCAACAGATGATCGACCAAGGGACGCGCGACTACGTCTACAAGATCATCAATGTTGGGTCGATTCTTTCCCGCGAAGCGTTCCTGGACGTCATCCCATACTCGATGTCCAAGCACGCTGTCCTCGGGCTGATCAAGGGCGGAGCCAAAGCCCTCGTCGGGCACAACATCACCGTGAACGGCTACGGCCCGGGTGTCGTCCGCACCGAATTGTGGGAGCAACTCGATAAGGATCTGGTCGAGATTGGCATGTTCGAGAAGGAAGGTGAGTCGATGGACTCGCTCGCCGAGGACATGATCTTGATGAAGCGTTACTCCTATCCCGAGGACGTTCTCGGAACCGCGAGCTTCCTCGCCAGTTCGGATTCCGACTACATGACCGGCCAATTGATCATGATCGACGGAGGCATGGTTCTGCACTAGGTGTCCGTGCGGCTGATGGCATCAACCGTCGTGGCCCTGCCAAGATGAGGGCGTGACCGCGACAATTCTCGACGGCAAAGCGACCGCAGCGGCAGTCAAGAAGGACCTTGCCGTTCGGGTTGCGGCGCTGGGCGAACGCGGAGTCGTTCCCGGGTTGGCAACGGTGCTCGTCGGTGACGATGCGGGCTCGCATGCCTATGTCGGCGGGAAGCACAGGGATTGCGCCGAGGTGGGCATCGCGTCTATCCGCGTCGATCTCCCTGCGGATACCACCCAGGAGCAGCTCGAGGAGCATGTTCGCGATCTGAACGCAGATCCTGCCGTCACCGGCTACATCGTCCAGTTGCCGCTACCGGCGCACCTGGATGCGAACCGTGTTCTGGAGTTGATGGACCCGGCCAAAGACGCCGACGGCCTGCACCCGATGAATCTCGGTCGGCTGGTGCTCGGAGTCGATGCTCCATTGCCATGCACACCTCGGGGCATCGTCGAGCTTCTGCGCGCGTATGGCGTCCCGATCAACGGCTCCCATGCCGTCGTGATCGGGCGCGGGGTAACGGTCGGCCGACCCTTGGGGCTGCTGTTAACCCGGCGAAGCGAAAACGCGACCGTCACTTTGTGCCACACCGGAACGCGTGACATCGACGCGGAAATCGCGCGCGCCGACATCGTGGTGGCCGCCGCCGGGGTGCCGGGCATGGTTCACGCGCAGGCGGTCAAGTCGGGAGCTGCTGTCCTAGATGTCGGAATCACCCGAACCGACGCAGGTCTCACCGGAGACGTCGCGGCGGATGTCCTCGAGGTCGCCGGATGGGTCGCCCCCATGCCGGGTGGCACCGGCCCCATGACGCGAGCGATGCTGTTGGCCAACATTGTCGAGACCGCTGAACGAGCAGCGGGTTAGTCGATCGCGGTATGTCGTCACCAGGCTCAGATAACGTCCGGGAATTGCACGCCCCTCGGTGGTGGAGGCAGTGGCCGATCATCGTGGTGCTGTGTGGAGTGGCGGTGGCTCTCGTCCTGGTGGGCCTGGACTATTTCCGTCGAGGTTCGGTTGTGCTCGCCGGCAGTGTCCTGCTGGCGGCGTTCCTGCGGCTATTCCTGCCCGAGCGTGAAGCCGGGCTGCTTGTCGTCCGATCGCGGAAGGTCGACGTGCTGGTGCTCGGGGTTCTGGGGGCGCTGCTCGCCCTTTTCGCCTTCTGGGTACCACCTCCCCGCTGAGTCCGGTGCCCGCCCGGGCAGGTATCTTGACGTCAAGATTTCTTCCCCCTGGACGTGAAGGGTGCGCAATGGCTCGCAGTGGCAAGGTGACCGTGGTGGGAGCCGGTTTCTACGGCTCGACAACGGCGCTACGACTAGCGGAATACGACATCTTCGAGACGGTCGTGCTGACCGATGTCGTGGAGGGCAAGGCCGAGGGGCTTGCCTTGGACATGAACCAATCTCGCTGGGTGGAAGGCTTCGAAACCACAATCGTCGGTCAGACAACGGGACCCTCGGGCGAGGGTTACGAAGCTATTGCGGATTCGTCGATCGTGGTCATCACCGCGGGGTTACCGCGCAAGCCCGGGATGAGCCGCATGGACCTGATCGAAACGAACGCTGCGATCATGCGGCAAGTCGCCGAGAACGTCGCCCGGTACGCGCCCGATTGCGTCGTCATCAACGTTGCCAACCCACTCGATGAGATGACGGCGTTGGCCCACATCGTGACCGGTTTTCCGCACCAGCGAGTGCTGGGTCAGGCCGGAATGCTTGATACCGCTCGCTTCACCCATTTCGTCGCCGAAGAACTCGGCGTTCCGGTCGGGTCCGTCACGACGCTGACGCTCGGCTCCCATGGCGACACCATGGTGCCGGTGGCATCGGTGTGCTCGGTGGACGGCAAGCCGCTGACCGACTTGGTCTCCGCCGAGAAGGTCGATGAACTCGTGGAGCGCACCCGCAACGGTGGCGCGGAGATCGTCGGCCTTCTGAAAACCGGATCGGCGTACTACGCCCCATCCGCTGCAGCCGCCCGGATGGCTCGCGCGGTGCACGAAGATTCAGGAGCCGTCATGCCGGTGTGTGCGTGGGTGGACGGCGAGTATGGGCTTTCGGGTGCGTACTTGGGAGTCGAAGCAGAGCTCGGCAAAGAAGGTGTGCGCAAGGTAGTGGAAACTCCCTTGACCGAGAGCGAAAAGGCGCTACTGGTTGAGGCGTACGAGGCAGTCAAGGCCAAGCAGGCCGACGTGAAGGATCTGTGAGGAAAACCATGTCCAAGATCAAGGTGGAAAACCCCGTCGTCGAGCTCGACGGCGACGAGATGACCCGCATCATCTGGCAGTTCATCAAGGACGAATTGATCCTGAAATACCTCGATGTCGATCTGAAGTACTACGACTTGAGTGTCGAGTATCGCGATGAGACCGACGATCAGGTCACGATCGATGCCGCTCACGCTATCCAAGAGCACGGTGTTGGCGTGAAGTGCGCGACGATCACTCCGGATGAGGCCCGCGTTGAGGAGTTTGGCCTGAAGAAGATGTGGCGGTCGCCGAACGGCACGATCCGAAACATTCTGGGCGGCGTCATCTTCCGTGAGCCGATCATCATCGACAACATCCCGCGACTGGTTCCCACCTGGACCAAGCCGATCATCGTTGGCCGCCATGCGTTCGGTGATCAGTACCGGGCAACCGACTTCAAGGTCGAGACCGCTGGAACGTTGACCATGACATTCACCCCCTCGGACGGCTCCGAGCCGATGGAGTTCAACGTGTTCGATTTTCCTGCCGGTGGCGTCGCCATGGGCATGTACAACCTCGACGAGTCCATCCGGGACTTCGCGCGCGCGTCTTTCCGGTACGGCCTGGCCCGGAATTACCCCGTCTACATGTCCACGAAAAACACCATCCTCAAGGCGTACGACGGACGTTTCAAGGATCTGTTTGCGGAGGTCTTCGCGGCTGAGTTCGCGGAAGATTTTGAGAAGGCGGGCATCACGTACGAGCACCGCCTCATCGACGACATGGTGGCGGCCGCGTTGAAGTGGGAAGGCGGGTACGTCTGGGCTTGCAAGAACTACGACGGCGATGTTCAGTCCGACACCGTGGCACAAGGCTTCGGATCCCTGGGGTTGATGACCTCGGTACTGATGACCCCGGATGGCAGGACGGTCGAAGCAGAAGCCGCTCATGGAACGGTGACCCGGCACTACCGTCAGCATCAGCAAGGCAAGCCGACCTCGACCAACCCGATCGCGTCCATCTTCGCGTGGACACGAGGTTTGGAACATCGGGGGAAGCTCGACGGAACACCCGCAGTCAGCGAGTTCGCTCGAACGCTCGAACGCGTCTGCATCCACACCGTCGAAGAGGGCAAGATGACGAAGGATCTGGCGTTACTGATCGGACCGGATCAGGCGTGGCAGACGACGCAGGAGTTCTTGAGCTCGATCGACGAGAACCTGCAGAAGGCGATGGCCTAGGGCTTACGCACGTCCGCCGCAGCGTTGTGGTCGCGCTTGTGTCGCATCAATCCTTCTTGGACCACAGACGCGACCAGGACACCACGCTCGTCGTAGAAGAGACCTCGGGCGAGCCCGTGACCGCCGCTCGCCGTCGGAGTGTCTTGATCGAATAAGAGCCACTCGTGGGTGTCGACCGGAGCGTGGAACCACATGGCGTGGTCGATCGACGCGATCTGCAGATTCTCCCGCTCGTCACGATGCGGGCTGGTGGCCGTGGTGACCATGCTGAGGTCGGACAGATACGTCAGCGCGCAGGCTTGCACAAGAGGATCGTCGGGCATCGGTTCGGTGACTCGAACCCATGCCATCCGTTCGTACTTCCCACCGTCGAGGTGCAGCGGGCCGTCGGCCGCCAGCGTCCTCATCTCGATGAGTGCGCGATCGGGAAAGTCGTAATCAGCCGGTGAGGCTCCCTGGGGGATCGCTCGGGCCGCGATGTCCACATTGCGCGCCGCACCCGGGTCGACCGCCGGCGGCATGACGAATTGATGATGGGGTCCGGGGTCGACCACGGAAAACGACGACGTCATCATGAAAATGGTTTCGCCGTGCTGCACGGCGCGCACGATTCGTGTCGAGAAGGAACGACCGTCTCGGGGCCTGTCCACGAGATACGTGATCGTGTCTTTGGTGCGCCCTGGTCGAAGGAAGTACCCGTGCAGCGAATGCACGCGACGATCAGACTCCTCGACCGTGCGACCCGCCGCCATCAGAGCTTGCGCAGCTATCTGTCCGCCGTAGGCCCGCAGGGGTGCTCCGGAATGGCAGATGCCGGTGAAGATGTCCCTGTCGATGGGGGTCAGAGCCAGCCGGTCGACGAAATGCTCCCGTTGGTCCGGTGCCGTCACGCAGCAGACCCTAGTCTTGTCCTGCGGGTCCGCTTCGAAACGGAGCCGCGTGGGCGACATCGAAGGAGTAGCGCGACCGAGTGAACCAAATCTGGATCAATCTTCTCGTCGTTTTGTTCTTCGTCCTGCTCGGAGGCTTCTTCGCTGCGGCCGAACTTGCACTGGTGTCGCTGCGAGAAAACCAAGTCCAACGACTCGCAGAGTCCTCTCGGCGCGGTCGGCGCCTTGCCTCCCTGACGGCAGACCCGAACCGATTTTTGGCGGCGGTGCAAGTCGGCGTCACTCTTGCCGGCTTCGTCTCCGCGGGCTTTGGTGCTGCCCAGATCGCACCGGAGTTGGCCCAGCCGTTGATCTCGGCCGGTCTAGCCGAGGGCGTCGCTCAGACCCTTGCGTTCATTGTCATTACCGTTCTCATCGCCTATCTCTCCCTTGTTCTCGGCGAGTTGGTGCCCAAGCGCATCGCCCTGCAGCGCGTGGAGAAGGTCGCCCTCTTCGCGGCAGGTCCGATCGACTTCATCGCGCGGCTGTTCCGCCCGTTCATCGTCGCTCTGTCGTTCTCCACCAACGTGATCGTTCGCATTTTCGGTATCGATCCCACGGCAGGAAAGGAATCCATCAGCGGAGAAGAGCTGCGCGATCTCGTCGCTGGGCACGAGGAATTGAGCGAGGACGAGCGCAATCTCATCGATGACGTCTTCGAGGCGGGCGAGCGTGAATTGCGGGAAGTGATGCTCCCTCGTACGGAGGTCGACTTTCTCGACTCACGCCTCCCGGTGGCCGATGCAGTGCGAAGGGTCGTCGATCAACCCCACTCGCGGTATCCGGTGATTCGTGGATCGGCGGACGACGTCGTGGGCTTCGTCCATATTCGCGACATCCTCGACCCCGACGCGTCGAATCGAGGAGAGTACGTATCGCAGATGTGCCGACCGGTCGTCGCCTTTCCGGGCAGCAAAGTGGTCCTCGAGACGTTGACAGAGATGCGGCGAGATCGCCATCACCTGGCCATCGTTCAGGACGAATACGGTGGAACTGCGGGCATCGTCACCATGGAAGACCTCGTCGAGGAACTTATCGGCGACATCAAGGATGAGTACGACGTCGATGCCATGCCTCGGCAGCCCAGGGTTCTCGGACAGGTTGTGGTTGATGGCCTGTTGAACCTCGAAGACTTCGAAGACGAGACCGGTGTCGTGCTCCCCGACGGGCCGTACGAAACCGTCGCGGGATTCCTCGTTGCCGCGTTGACGCGGCTACCAGTTGTCGGTGACACCGTGGTGGAGGGCGATAACGAATTTCGCGTCGTCGAGCTCGATGGACGGCGGATCTCTCGGGTGAGCGTCACGAGTGTGCAGCCGGCAGCGCCGGTCGCCGAATCGGACCCGGATTTGGAAGACTGATCGCATGACGAGCGATTCACGCCCTCGGGTGCTGTCGGGAATCCAGCCGACCGCTGATTCCTTCCACATCGGCAACTACCTGGGAGCGTTGCGTGAGTGGGTGCGCCTCCAGGAGACCCATGACGCCTTCTACTGCGTGGTCGATCAACACGCGATTACCGTGGAACACGACCCGGAGCTACTTCGCCAACGAACCCTGACCTCTTTTGCTCAACTGCTGGCGGTTGGTCTTGACCCCGAACGCGCCACGATCTTCGTGCAAAGTCACGTGCCCGCCCACAGTCAACTGTCCTGGGTTCTGGAATGCATCACGGGTTTCGGAGAGGCCGGCCGGATGACCCAGTTCAAGGACAAGAGCGCGAAGAGCGGATCCGACCGCTCCACCGTGGGGTTGTTCACCTACCCGATTCTGCAGGCGGCCGACATCTTGATCTACGAAGCGAATGCGGTTCCCGTGGGTGAAGATCAACGGCAGCACCTGGAACTGACCCGCAACCTCGCGCAGCGCTTCAATGCGCGTTTCGGGGAAACGCTCACGGTCCCCGAGGCCATGATCGTTAAAGAGACGGCAAAGATCGTCGATCTGCAGGACCCAACGGCCAAGATGAGCAAGTCGAGTCCCTCAGGCTGCGTCTTTCTCCTCGACGAAGACGCCGTCAATGCCAAGAAGATCAAGTCCGCGGTAACCGACTCCGATCGAGAAATCCGCTTCGATCCGGAGGCGAAGCCGGGTGTGTCGAACCTTTTGACGCTGCAGCAGGCGCTCACCGGTAGCGACATGGATCGAATAGTCGACGGCTACGCGGACAAGGGGTATGGCGATCTGAAGACCGAAACGGCCCAGATCGTCCTCGATGCGGTGGGGCCGATTCGAGCCCGGACTCGCGAGTTTCTCGATGATCCCGGGGAACTCACGAGAATCGTTCATCTCGGTGCAGAAAAGGCACGCGCCGCGGCCGCATCCACACTGGAGGCGGTGTACGAGCGGGTGGGCTTTGTTGCGGCGAGCAACTGACCGCAATCGATTGCACTCACCTCACAGCGTGACCTAGGCTCCCACCACCGGTGATCAGACGGTGTCACCTTCCTACGAGGGGGAGTTGTGCCTTTTCTTGTATCGCGAACCGCCACCGAACGAGGCTGGGCGGACGTTATTGCCCCGGAACAACTGTCAGACGATCGACTGCGAATTCGAGTCGGCACGCTCGAGGCGGGAGGCGAGTGGAGTGTTGCTGCTCCCGTCGAGGGTTTGCTGTGGTTTCAGCTGCTGAGCGGATCGGTACGTGAGGATTCGGGCGAGACGTTCTGCAGCGATCACGTGGTGATGCTGGCGCGGGGCGGTTCGGTAAGGGTTACCGCTTCGGAGAGCACGTCTGTTTTTGTCGCAGAAGTTCCACGAGCGGTCGACTACGACCCCGGGCTTGAGGTGTCACGGGTTGTGCACGACTGGTCCCGGGAGCCTGTTCTTGACTCTGAACACGATGCGCGCCAGCGCATCTACCTCGCTAGCCCGAAGTTGTGGGGAACCTCCGCGGTGAAAGGCGAAATGATCATCTATCCACCAGGAGCGAGTGGCGCAGCGCACCACCACGAAGGGGCCGAGCACTTCCAGTACATCCTGCGAGGCGCCGGCACGGCTGAAACCCCTATCGGGCGTATGGAGTTCCAGGCAGGGGACTTGATTTACAACTTCGAGAACGAGATTCATTCATTCGAGAACAACCACGGTGAGGACATGGTCTTCATCGAGTTCTTCGTGCCGGGTGAAAGCCGCACCGTTTGGGTGCCGGGAGCTGATGCATGCGCGTGGAATCCGACAGGGCTTGATATCCGGGGTCGACACCCCGTGCGCGAAGTGCGCGGGCATGTTCACGGGGAGGGTGACGTTTAGTGGCAACCATTGGCTTTATCGGCCTCGGGGACATGGGTCAGGTTATCGTCCCCCGGCTCCTGGACGCGGGGCACACCGTTCGCGGATGGAATAGAACTCCGGGAAAGTCCGCAGAGCTCGAGGCCCGCGGAATGTTTGTGGCAGCAACCCCCGCGGAAGCGAGCAAGGAATCGGACGTCGTTCTGTCGATCGTTACCGATGGTGCAGCGGTTCGTGAGGTGGCGCTCGGGGAGACCGGCATCGCCGAGGGCCTATCGCCTGACGCTGTGTATGCGGATATGAGCACGATTTCTCCGGAGGTGAGCCGTGAGGTGAGCGCGGCATTCGCCGACAGAGGACTCGTCATGCTCGACGCCCCGCTGTCGGGGAGCCCCGTCACCGTCCGCGAAGGCAAGGCGTCAGTGATGGTGGGTGGGGATGAGGACGCATTTGGGCGCGCGAGGGAGGTACTTCTCGCGATCGGCCCGAAGGTCACCTACATCGGTGGGAGCGGCCTTGCGGTGCAGGCCAAGCTTTCCATCAATCTGCTCTTGATGGTCGAGGTCATCGCCTTCGGGGAAGCCGTGGCTCTGGCCGAGCGGGGCGGAGTGGACCGCGATGTCATGGTCCAGGCGATACTCGACAGCGTCGCAGCATCTCCGGTGCTTTCCTACCGCGGCCCATTCATCCTCGAGGGGAGCATGCCGGACAAGCCACTCGCGGACGTTCCCCTGCAGCAAAAGGACATGACGCTGGTGTTGGAGCAGGCTCGGCTCCTGGCGTCCCCCGCACCGTTGGCGGCCATCGCTAATGACTTGATGAATGCAAGTAGGGGCATGGGATTCGGTCATCAGGACTTCGTTACTGCTCATCGGGCGTACCGTCGAATGGGAGGAGAAAGCTGATGACGCCGGACAGGTTCGTGACCAACCTCGATGAGGTGCCGATGGTCCCTGGCCTCAAGCGTGAGGATGGCTGGGTTGACATGCAGGTCCAATTCCTCATCGATAAGGCATCGGCGGGCTCAGAGGACCTTCTCCTCGGTTGGACCGTCTTGCCGCCCGGAGCGATGCACGATCGGCACCGCCATTTTCACGCGGACGAGTTTTGGATCGTTGTGTCTGGCAGCGGGCTTATGTACACCGATGAGGGAGAAGCGCCTGCGCGTCAGGGTGACGTTGTGTTCACGCCGAGGGGTCACTGGCATGGATTCAAGAACACCACGGATGAGGATGTGGTCCTCGTGTGGGGCTGGAGCGGTGCAGGGTCGCTTGAGGATGCCGGGTACGAAGTCGATCATCGACATGAATGACGAGGAAGTGGCTGCGTTATCGGCTGCAATTTCCGAGCGGGAAGATCGCGGGTGGCGCCACGTAGGTTGGAAGCTTGGATTTGGATCCCCGAAGGGCTTGGAAACACTGGGGCTAACAAGACCACTCGTTGGGGCGCTTTTCGATGCCGGGCGTGAGATCCCGGGAGCAACGATTCCGTGTGATCACATGTCGGTTCCGATGGTCGAGCCGGAGATTGCGGCCTGGATCGGCAGTGACATATCGGCGAATGCGAGTGCCGATGACCTGACGTCCGCTGTGTCCTCCCTGGCTCCAGCGATTGAGGTGGCCGACGTGACGTTTGCTCCAGAAGATTCCGTCACCGTGGTACGCGAAAACATTTATCAGTACGGCTGGACAGTTGCCGATGATGACGGGTCGGGGTGGACCGAGGTACGGGGACGAACAATCGACATCACGTACGGCAGAGAGCAGTGGACGCAAGATGACCCCGAATCGATGACCGGGTCTTTGGTGGAGGGCCTCGTGCAGTGCAACGTAGTTGCCCATCAACTAGGCCGAGGAATTCGGGCAGGTGACGTGGTCTTTCTGGGTTCGGTGATTCCTCCTCAGCCCATACGGGAGGGAATGTTCGACATCCACTTCCTTGACGGTCGTGGCGTAAGTGCGACGTTTACCCGATCCGGCGGCGGCCAAGGGCCCATCGAAGAAGGCTCGTGATTGCCAGCACCAGCCCGATAGAAAAGACCGTCAACCATCCCCACGACGTGGGGGAGAGCGATGACAACTCAGGCTCCGCGGCAATCTCCTGTGGTGCCGACCCGCGCACGGTAGTGGCCACCGGAGTCGGCGCGGTCGGGACGACCGTCTCCTCAGCCACCGTAGGTGCCATGGCGGACAAAGGCGGAACAAGTTCACCGATGGGGACTATCTGCCCTCGATTCTGAAAGCCCCAATTCAACAGTTTGCGGGCCGCTTCGTCGCTCGGCTCCCGGATGCCCATCAGGCTCACGATCAAGGTGGTGTTGCCGCGTTGGGCCGCTCCAATGAAGGTGCGGCCCGCTTGGCTGGTGTACCCGGTCTTTACTCCGATGGCTCCGCGATAGTTCTCCATCACCAGGTCGTTCTGGTTGTAGATCGTGATGGGCTTTCGTTCTTTTCCGTTCTTCTTTGGCTTGCGTGGGTTGGGGAACTCGGCGCTCTTGGAGCCGGCGTATGTCAAGAAATCTTCGCGGGCGATCGCAGCCCGACCGATGAGGGCGAGGTCGTACGCGGTGGAGAACTGACCCTTGGCGTCCAGGCCGCTGGGGTTCTTTGCCGTGGTGTTGTAGGCCTGCAGATCGCGAGCCACCTGGTTCATCTCGGCCACGGTGGCGCTAACCGTCGAGTGAGCTTGAGCGAGGGCGATCGCCGCATCGTTGCCGCTGGGAAGCAGCAGCCCGGCGAACAGTTCATCGATCGTGTACTCGCGACCTTTCCGGATCCCCGCCTTGCTGCCGTAGGTGTTCTGGGCTCGCGCGGTGCCAATCCATGTGGCGTCGGGCTCCAATTGCGGGAGCAGGGTCAATGCCGTGAGCGTCTTCAGTGTGCTCGCAGGCCGGCGAGTCTTGTGTGGGTTCTTCGCCGCGAGGACCTCGCCGGTGGTCGCATCTGCGAGCAGCCAGGTGCGTGCCTTGACCTGTGGCAACGTGGCAGCGCCGGCACTGAGATCTGCCACCGCACCCCGCTTGCCGAGTTGGCTACCGCCCAGAACGTCCGAGGCAGGCGACTGTGTGGAGTTGGACGGTGAAGAGTTCTCCGACGGCGATGACGGAAGTGACGACGCGGGAGAGGCTGAGGGGGCAGCCGACGGGCTCGCCGATTCGTCACCGATGTCGACAAGGGGAGCCGGGACGGGAGTCGGATCCGCAGCCATCGCTGATGGCATGACGGCCGATGGAGCCACGGCCGGGAGCACGCCGACAGCCACGCCGACAACGGCAGCGATTCCTCGTCGCGAGAGGGGAGTCATAACTTCGCCATGGTACGTCTGCGTGGGGCCAGCACCCCACACCCACTCGAGGCTGCACCGTGGTGGGTGTCACAGTCCTTGTGGCCGAGAAGGACTACTGCAGGAGCCCTCACGGCGCTAGCCTTCACCCACCTAACGCCGGAAAGGACTGTCATGACCACCAGCCTGCCTGAGCGCACCCCCACCGGCCTGTTGATCGGTGGCGATTGGCTCACGACCGCCACGCATCTCGATGTGGTGAACCCAGCGACCCTCGGGACGTTGGCGGAGATCGGGGATGCCTCGCCTGCTGAAGGCGTGCAGGCGGTCCAGGCCGCGCACGATGCGTTCGCCGATTGGGGTTCATCCTCCGCGCGCTTCCGGGCCGAGATCCTGCGCAAAGCCTTCGAGATCATGACGGCGGAAATCGAGGACTGTGCCCGACTGATCTCCCTCGAGAATGGCAAAGCGTGGAAAGACGCGATGGGGGAGGCCACCTACGCGGCGGAATTCTTCCGCTGGTTCTCCGAAGAGGCCGCCCACGTTCAGGGTGACTTCCGGTACAGCCCGTCGGGCGACAAGACCATCATCACCGACTACCGCCCTATGGGAGTCGCCTACCTGATCACTCCCTGGAACTTCCCCGCAGCGATGGCCACACGCAAACTTGCTCCGGCGATGGCGGCAGGGTGCACGTCCATCCTCAAGCCCGCGCAAGAGACTCCTTTGACGGCTCTGTGGGTAGCTGACGTTCTCGAGCGAGCCGGTGCGCCCGCAGGTGTCGTCAATGTGATCACCACGTCCACGTCCGGGCCGGTATCCGAGGCCATTCTCTCCGACCCGCGTGTCGCGACGTTGTCCTTCACCGGTTCTACCTACGTCGGCAAGCTGCTCCTGGAGCAGACCGCCCAACGGGTTCTTCCCTCATCGATGGAACTCGGAGGCAATGCCCCCTTCTTGGTTCTGGAAGGAGCTGACGTTGACACGGCCGTCGAGGGGGCGATGGTGGCGAAGATGCGCAACGGCGGCTCGGCGTGCACGGCGGCCAACCGGTTCTACATTCACGCGTCCCTCGCGGACGAATTCGCGACCAAGTTCGAGGCGGCTCTTCGAGGCCTCAAGATCGGACCTGGTGTCGATCAGTCGAACGATCTCGGTGCCATGGTGTCGGTCAAGGAGCGAGACAAGATTCTGGAATTCGTGCAGGCGGCTGAGTCGGAAGGGATGACGCCGACGATGGCGGGCGATGCGCCGAGTGACGGTGCATTTATCGCTCCGTACATCGTGCGAGGGGTCGAGCACGGTTCGACGCTTACGCGGAACGAGATCTTCGGCCCGGTTGCTCCCATCGTGACCTTCGAGGATCCTGCCGACGGAATCCGCATGGCCAACGACACCGAGTACGGACTGATTTCCTACGTGTTCGCCAAGGACGCCGGCGAAGGCATCAAGGTGGCGCGGCAGATGGAATCCGGGATGGTCGCCATCAACCGAGGCATCGCCTCTGATCCGGCCGCCTCGTTCGGTGGGATGAAGGAATCCGGACTCGGGCGCGAAGGCGGCTTCGACGGGATTCACGAATTCCTGGAAACCCAGTACTTCGCCGTCGACCTCTAGCCTCTTCTACGGTGGCCTAGGAATCGATGACGGGGAATTTCTCGTAGGGCTGCCCGAGAGCTTCCGGGCCCATGGCGCTGTAACCACCGTCGACCGCGAAGTCGCTCCCGGTGACGAATGACGCACCGTCGGAACAGAGGTAACAGATCGCGTCGGCGATTTCCTCGGGCTCAGCCATCCGCCGTATCGCATGGAATTCCCCGGCGAAGTCATCCGCGTACTCGCGCCTGCCGTAGCGCGCTTCGATGTTGCGACTCCACGTCCAGCCTGGTGACACGCTGTTCAAGCGAATACCGAGGGGTGCGAGGGCCTGAGCCATATTTCGGCTCAAGCCCAAGAGTGCGGCTTTCGTCACGGGGTACACGATGCGATTCGGTTGCGATGCCTTACCCGAGATAGACGTCACGAGGACCGCCGCTCCGCCACCCCGCGCCTGCATCAACGGCACGGCCTTCTCAATGAACATTGCTGAGCTCGCGACATTCACGTCCAGTGATGTATGCCACTGCTGGCGTGTTGTCTCCAGGTACCCGCACCCGAAAATCGTGTGAGCGCTGACCGCGAAATCCACCCCGCCAAATTCTTCGACAGCGGTAGCAAGAAGCGCGTCGAGATCTGCATCCGATGTCACGTCGGTGCGCACGAAGCGCCCGGCATCGCCCACGTCGGAGAGAACGTCGTGCGCGTGGTCGGTGGTGAGATCGCCGAGAACGACAGAGCCTCCGTTGGCGACGAATTGACGTGCCAGAGCCTCGACGATCAGGGATGCGCCCCCCGTCGCCACCAGGACCTTGCCGTCAAACTCCGGGTAGAGGGCCACCGCTAGACGCCGGGACGTTGATGCTTGGACTCCGCCTCGTAGGAAGCACGGGCTGCGCGAACTTCGGCTCGGTTGCTCACCTCGGGGACGCCGACCTCCCACCAGGTTCCACCACCGACCCAGTCGTACTGAGCTACGTCGATCACCATCACGTAGGTCTTGTCCGATGCTTTGGCCCGGGCGTAGGCGGCGGGGATGTCGTCCAAAGACTCGACCTTCTCCGCGTTCGCTCCCATGGCCGCGGCGTGCGCGACGAAGTCCATCTTCTCCAGGTTGGTGTGCTTGGTGGTCCTCAGCAGGTTGTTGAATTCCTCCCCACCTTGGGCGACCTGCAGCCGGTTGATGACGGCGAAGCCCTCGTTGTCGCACACGATGAAGATCACCTTGTGGCCGGTCAGAACGCTGGCGTAGATGTCGCTGTTCATCATCAAGTACGAGCCGTCTCCCACCCACGACACGACATCGCGGTCCGGAAGAGCCATCTTGGCGCCGACGGCGCCACCGATCTCGTAACCCATGCAGGAGTAGCCGAACTCGCAATCGAACGTGTTGGGGTCTTTTGCTCGCCAACCGGCGAAGAGTTCTCCAGGAAGCCCGCCTGCGGCGGACAGGATGTAGTCGGAGTCGTCACACACCTGGTGGACTCGCTGAATGACCTGGTTGTAGGCCGGAGGTGAGCTGACTGCCTGGCCGCACTCATCGAGGTGTGCATTCCATGCCTGCTTCTCGGTCTGTGCGCGGCCGAGCCAGTCCGCTGGTGCTGCGTAATCGCCTAGGGCGCTGTCGATCTGCTCGATGGACACGCGTGCGTCGGCCATGACAGACGTCGCGTGTTGTTTCGTCGCGTCCCAGCGGGCCGTGTTGATGGTCACGATCTTGAGGTTGGGGTCTTTGAACAGCGCCCAGGACCCGGTAGTGAAGTCCTGGAGTTTGGTGCCGACCGCGATGACGACGTCGGCGTCTTCTGCGATCGCGTTGGAACACGCATCCCCCGCGATGCCCAGGGATCCTGCGTAGTTCGGGTGGGAGTCGGAGAAGGCTGCCTTGCCGGCGAAAGTCTCCACGATGGGGATGTTGCGTTTGGCTGCGAAGTCGCCGAGCGTGGGAGCAGCTTCCGAATACAACACTCCACCGCCGGAGATGATGAGTGGTTTCTTCGCGGCGTTGATGACGGAAGCGGCGTTGGAGATCTCCCGTGGATCGGCTTGCGGCCGTCTGATGAAGTGAACTTGCGGCTCGAAGAACATCGCCGGATAGTCGTATGCCTCGGCCTGGACGTCCTGCGGGAGAGCGAGGAAGGCCGGCCCGCACTCGGCGGGATCGAGCATGACCGCGAGGGCTTGAGGAAGCGACTTCAGCAACTGTTCGGGCTTGACGATCCGGTCCCAGAAGCGAGTCACCGGCTTGAAGGTGTCGGCGGCGGTAATCGTCGGGTCGCCGAACTGCTCCACTTGCTGGAGCACCGGATCGACGATCCGGTGGGCGAAGGTGTCGCCGCTGATCAACAACAGGGGAAGACGGTTCGTAATGGCAACGCCGGCGGCCGTGACCATGTTGGTGCACCCGGGGCCAATGGACGACGTCGCCACCATGATCTGCTTGCGGCGCTTGGCCTTGGCGTAGGCGACAGCGGACAGGGCCATCGATTGTTCGTTGTGTCCTCGCCATGTGGGGAACTCGTCCTTCACTTCGGCGAGTGCCTCGGCCAGAGCCGTGACGTTGCCATGACCGAAGATGCCGAACGCGCCCGGGAAAAGGGGGACCACCTGGCCGTCGATCTCGGTCTTTTGGGCGGTGAGCCAACGGACGAGGGCTTGGGCCATGGTCAAGCGGATGGTCTCCACGGTGTCCTCCAGGAGCGGATCGAAAGTAGGGGTCGAAACTCAGCGGGTGCTGTGCCATGCTGTGCGTTGGCACGTTCCAACTTAGGGGTTGGAGTGCCCCTTGGACAAGGGAAACGATCCAGAATCTTGGGCGAAAAGGCGTGAAAGGACTGCTATGAGCGACATGTTGAGCCGGGTCGCGGGAGCTCCCATCACCTGGGGTGCAGATGCCTCCGCTGGGTGGGGCTACCTGATGGATCCGGCCCGGGTGATGTCGGAAATGCGGGAAGCGGGTTTGAGCGCCACCGAACTGGGCCCCGATGGCTTCTTGCCCAGCGATCCGCAGGAGTTGAAGGACTTCGTCGCCGGTTACGACATGTCCATGGTGGGAGGTTTCGTCCCTGCCATCTTGTATCGAGACAAGGACATGGACGCCGACGTGCAGTACTTCGAACGGGCCAGCGACCAACTGGCCGCGGCGGGGGCGTCGAATGTTGTCCTGGGCCCTCGTTCCCACTACGACGGCTATGACACCGAGATCGATATGGACGATGATCAGTGGGCGGTCTTCCTGCGGAACCTTCGACGCTTTCAAGACATAACCGACGAGCGCGGACTTCAGACTGCACTGCACCCGCACTGGGGCATGGCGATCTCGCGACAGAATCAAGTGGATCGATTGCTGAATTCGTGTGATGTGGGGATGTGCGTGGATGCCGGCCATTTGTTCCTCTCCGGCGTTGATCCCCTTCAGGTGGTGAAAGACGCCGGAGACCGGGTTCTGCACGTTCACATCAAGGACCTCACGAACGAGATGGCCGAGAAGGTGCGCAGTGGCGAGGTTCCCTTCCGGCAAGCGACGATCGACGGAATGTTTGTCCCGGCCGGGTCGGGTGATGTCGATCTGGCGGGAATCATCAGGTACCTGGAAGGTCGCGGATACCAGGGTTGGTACGTGCTGGAGCAGGACTGCTCCCTGACCGAAGATCCGGCGCCGGGTACCGGGCCCATCGAGGACGCTAAGGCAAGCGTCGAGTTCCTGAAGAAGGTCGCCGCGACATTGTGAACCCCGACGTTCGGGTCCTGGGGAGCCACGTAGCCAAACTGGGTGAGTCACCCGTGTGGTCAGGACGCGACTCGACCTTGTACTGGGTGGATGTCGATGGATGTTCTATCCAGGCGCTGTTGTGGGGGAGCACCGAGCCGGTGCCGTGGGCGTTGCCGGGCAGGCCATCGTGCATCGCGATGACCGAAGACGCCTCGTCTTTCATCGTCGGCATGGGTGCAGGCATCATCGAGTACAACCGGGATTCTGGCGAGTGGGTGGAACTAGCCGCCCTGGAGAGCGATCCGTTCGTTCGCATGAACGATGGTCGCACCGACCCCGCTGGCCGATTGTGGATCGGCTCGATGGATGAGAGAGCCGTCGATGAACCAGATTTTCCACGCGGGCACCTCTTCCGGGTCGAGCGGGATGGTTCTGCTGCAGCCGTGGTGGACAGTGTGGGCACATCCAATGGCCTTGCCTTCGCTCCTGACGGCTCCGTCATGTATTGGACGGATACCTCGCAGCAGGTGGTGTGGGCATTCGACTACGACGTCGACACCGGGAGTGCGCACAACCAACGGCCGTTGATCGATTTCTCCTCGATGCCCGGAAAGCCCGACGGAGCGTGCATAGATGCAGAGGGCTGCTACTGGGTTGCATGTGTGTATGGCTGGTCGGTGGTGCGCATCACACCGACAGGAAAACTAGATCAACGCGTCGAGCTGCCGGTGCACAAGCCTTCGATGCCCGCTTTCGCCGGACCGAATCTCGAGACCATGGTGGTGACGTCGATCAGTTCGGGCGGGAGGCACCCGGCCGAGGAGGGCCCGGTTCCCGCCGGTTCTCTCATCGCCTTCGAGCCCGGCACCCGTGGGGTGCCCGAGCCGGTCTGCCGCGTCCGCGTGTGATCAGTAGGTGCTGGTGATTGTCTGGGCCACCGTGCCGCGGGCTGTGGCCAGATCCTCGCCCACCTGCTTGCGTAGGGCGACGACATCCGCGCTGACGGTGACCATCCCGAATCCCTGATCCATGCGCTTGTCGCACAGGGCCGCCGAAGCGTGGACCCCAGGAACAACTCCGTGACGTCGGCATCCGGCAACAATCTCCAGCATTGCCTCATCAAGGCGAGGATCGGTTGTGTTCGGCTTTATCCCCAGGCTGATGGACAGGTCGTTCGGACCCACGTAGATGGCTTCGATGCCGGGCACACTGAGGATGTCGTCGATGTTGTTCATTGCCTCGCGGGTCTCGATCATGGGAATGACAGAGATCTGATCACCAGCGAAGTCGAAGTAATCATCCCCCTCCACCAACACCGCTCGGGTGGGACCGTAACTGCGCTCACCATCGGGGGCGTAGCGGGTGAAGGACAAGGCCTGTTCGCAGGAGGCTCGATCGTTGACCATGGGGACGATCACGGCCCGTGCACCGGCGTCGAGTGCCTTGCCGATGTGGCCCGAATCGCAGGATGGAACGCGGACCATCGGAGTGGATGCACCGATGGAGAGCACCTGAAGCATCGGCAGCATCCCGGAGTAGTCGATCGCCCCATGCTGGGTGTCGATGACGACGTAGTCGAACCCTGCGGTGCCCATAACCTCGGCGTTGATGGTGGAGGAATTGGAAATCCAACCGCCGATGGCGGTTCCGCCCGATCGAATGGTCTCCAGCCACGGATTCGCACGCATCTCATACCCCTCGTTTGACGCCGTAGGGTGAGGCTACGCGCCGCATCGGCGCATGCGATTGTGGGGTTCATGGTGAACGGTGACGTCGTCGTCACGTGGCCGGCGTATGAGGCCGATGGGCCGACGACGGGTGCGCTGTTGACGCAGGCAGGGCTCGGAATCCGTTTGCATCCCAGAACCGACAATCGAACACCGAAGGAACTCTCGGACATCCTGGGTGATGCGGTAGGCGTCATCGCAAGCACGGACCCCTTCGACGCGAGCGTCTTTGCGGCGTGCCCAAATCTGCGAGTGATCGCCCGCACTGGAATAGGCGTTGATGCCGTCGATCTAGACGCGGCCACGTCCGCCGGTGTCGTCGTCGCGACGACTCCGGGGGCGAATGGTGAAGCGGTGGCCGACCACGCTCTGGCGATGATCCTGGCTCTGCAGCGGCGACTATCGGAGAACGACGCGGCCATTCGTGAAGGTCGCTGGGACCGGGCGGGCACGTTGACCCCAAGTGATCTCTACGGGGCGACCGTTGGTCTGGTGGGTTCCGGCGCGATCGGACGCGCGGTTATCCGTCGATTGAGGGCCTTCGGTTCGTCGGTCATCGTGCACGACCCGTACCTGGACATTGCTCCCGAAGGTTGCGAGCTCGTCGATCTTGACGTGCTTCTGGCGCGCAGTGATGTCCTCACGGTGCACGCGCCACTGACCGAAGGCACCCGTGGTCTGCTCGGTGCCGATCAGTTCGCCGCGATGAAGCCAGGCGCGTTCGTGGTCAATGTTTCACGCGGCGGCATCCTCGACGAGGGT
>Ga0181603_10001353_pt1 | contig 20600 bp, 20 predicted proteins | sample 041ome_13_FD_148633 | JGI IMG/M metagenome (GOLD analysis project Ga0181603, IMG submission 148633) | Coastal salt marsh microbial communities from the Groves Creek Marsh, Skidaway Island, Georgia - 041409US metaG (spades assembly) | ecosystem: Environmental > Aquatic > Marine > Intertidal zone...
CTGCAAGCAGAACTCGACGAATCAGAGGCGCCTGCCGAGGACTCATCATCCAGCGACAGCAGCGACTCGAGCGATTCCGATGAGTCGAGCGAATCGTCTGACAGCAGTTCAGCGTCGTCGAGCAGCAATTCGAGCGAATCATCCGACAGCAGTTCCTCGTCATCGAGCAGCTCATCATCGTCATCAAGTGAAAGTCGGTCATCGTCAACCCACGAGCACACCCTCGATGACTACGGCACCGCAATTGACAAAGAAACCGCAGAAATGGTTGCAGAGGAAATCGGTTGCGAGGGTTACCACGAGATGAACGACCGATACATGCCATGCGACCAGCACGACGAGGGAACAAAGCTCATTGAGAAGTACGAAAAGGAAACCGAGCAGGGCTACCCAGACGACGGCCTCTACGACACCAAAGAAGAAGCTGAGATGGCAGCCGAAATGGCGGCTTGCGAGGGCTATCACGAAATGGACGGCGAGTACATGCCATGCGATGAGCACGGCAAGTACGAAGAGAACATGGAAATGATCAACGAAGCTCACGATGAGGGCTACGAGATGATGGACGAGAACAAGACCTACGAAACCAAAAATGCGGCGCTCGCCGCCGCTGCACAACTCGGTTGCACGGGCTACCACGAAATGAATGGCCGATACATGCCATGCGACGCGCATGCCGAAGGTGAAGAACTCATCGAGGAGATGGACGAGAACGATGACGAGGAAATGCCGTACGACGACACCGGTGTCGAAGAAGAGGCCTATGACGACGAGAAGAAGGTCATGTTCGAGATCACCTCAGCCACCGGGTCAATAAACAAAGTTGTCGAAGTCACCACCTACGTCGACGGAACCTCAGGACCTGAGTTCGGCGTCGGGACGGTGTGCGCAGTTCGTTACAACGATGTTGGTGGAGTCGTCAACGAAAACTGCTCGAATGATGCTGGGTTCCGTTACGCCTACGCCACAAAGAACTGGTCGATCAAGTTCCAGTGCCCGTCTTACTACAGGGACTACTACGACATTCTGGTGAAGGACACCGACGGTATGGAGATCTACCGAGCACGAGTCGCAGAAGACAGCAGCTACGCCTGCTGATCAGCCACTTCATAATCAATCACTTCACATTGGTGGGTCGGGTCGCAAGATCCGGCCCACCGACGCGTTCGGCCATCAATTGATGGGTGACGACCACAGCCTGACAGGATGAACCCATGGCAACTCCAGATTCCCTTTCTGTAAATGCGCTGTTTTCTGTCGCCGGCAAAATCGCCGTCGTCACCGGTGGCTCTCGCGGCATCGGTGAGATGATCGCAGCCGGTCTGCTCGCTAACGGCGCCAAGGTCTACATCTCATCTCGGAAAGCAGACCAATGTGACGCAACAGCGGCGCGGCTTTCCGCCGAATACGGTGGTGAGTGCGTCTCCATCCCGGCTGACCTCTCAACAATGGAAGGCATCACCGCTCTTGCATCTGCCATCGGTGAACGAGAGAGCCGAGTCGACATTCTCGTCAACAACGCAGGCGTATCGTGGGGCGCCCCCATCGAAGAATTCCCGGAAAAAGGTTGGGACAAAGTGTTCGACACCAACGTCAAAGGTGTGTTCTTCCTCACCCAGCAACTACTCCCGCTTCTCGAGGCTGGAGCCACCAACGAAGACCCGTCTCGCGTTGTCAACATTGGATCGATCGATGGCATTCGAGCACCGATTTTTGATACCCATTCGTACGGCCCATCAAAGGCTGCTGTTCACGCTCTCACCCGCGAGATGGCAACCAAACTCGTGAAGCGCAACATCATTTTGAACGCAATCGCTCCGGGACCATTCCCAACGTGGATGCTGTCAACCGGGGTCGGTGGAGGCGGCGACGTCGAAAACACCGACTGGGATGGTGTCGCTCGTTCAAATCCACGTAAGCGGGTCGGCACGGCTGAAGACATTGCTGGACTCACGATCTTCTTGTGCTCACGCGCCGGGGCCTACACAATCGGCGAAACGATCTGCTGCGACGGTGGTGTCGCAATCTCGTAACGCTTCAGCCATCAAACATCGCATGTAAAAGTGCGAGATAGTCAGATGTATGTGCTCTTGAACTACATGAGCACAGCACATGACCCCAGCCGAGTCAATGTCATGGGAGTCATCTTGATTGCGATTGCAGTGATCGGGGCCGCTGCCCTTGGTGGGGCCGTTGATGTCATCGAGGCTTCGGTGGCCGCGAACGCAGCCGTGATTCGATAGCTCACACCGATAGTTCAGCGATTGAGACGCTCAACTCGAGCAACAAGATGCGGAGCACCAATGCGGTCACACAGCGTCGAGAACCCCGGTGCTGCACCAGACCATTGCCAGTCGTCGACTGACCCAACATCAACATTTGTCACGACAGTTGCCAACGTTCGAAACAACATCGCATCATCACGACGTTCAGCAAGTGTGCCCGCCAGCTTCGCAGCGCCGCGCAACCCAGGCACATCCCAACGTCCAGCCTCATCAGGGATTTCCTCAAGATGCCCATAGCGCGCAAGAACTGACGATGTACTTTTTGCTCCCCACCCCGGCAACCCTGGAATGCCATCGGCCGTGTCACCTACGAGAGCCAACCAATCCGCGATGCTCTCAGGTGGAACACCAAACTTGTCGACCACGCCTGCTTCGTTCACGAACAACCCTTTGCGGCGATCGAACTGCACCACACGATCGCCCACCACGCACTGGCCGAGGTCTTTATCGGGCGTCACAATCAGCACCCGTTCAACACGCTGATCAGCACCCGCAACTGCAGCAGCTGAGGCCAACGCGTCATCAGCCTCATACTCAACCATTGGCCACACCGTGACGCCCAACGCAACGAGGGCTTCTTCCATCAGCGGAATCTGCACAGTGAGTTCAGGCGGCATCCCCGACCCATCTTTGTAGCCGTCGAACAGTTCATTACGAAAGCTCTCAATGCTGTGATCACTTGCAACCCCGACGTGCGTTGCACCATCGGCGAGCAACTGGATCGTCGAAGCAAGCACACCTGTCGTCGCATCAAACTCACCCGGCGTACGGGTGCCACCAGCAGTTGCCCCGAAGTGTTGCCGGAACAATTCATAGGTGCCATCAACGAGGTGAACCTGCATGCTCACATTCTTAGCAATCCAACGACTGTCAACTGTCGTTGAGCCACTTCGCACCATCGATGAATCAATGTCTACCCACACAAACGTCTGAACCAAGCCAACGCTCGTTGTGCACGATGAGAACCACAAGCCCATCCAGATTGCTGTCGGTGAATATTTTGGTGAGCACGCTCCGAATGCCAAGTTTGATCGGTTCCTGAACACCGGCCAGTAGCTGATGATCGAACAGGCTCAGCCATTCGCTGATCGTGTTCGAACATTCATGAATGCGTCATAAGTCTCACCGACATCACCACGCCTGATATCGCATCGCCAGATGTAGTCAGGCACACTGGCGTACATGCCTGCAGTTACTGCTGACACTCTCACACTTCCTCGCATCGTTCACTCCGAAGTTGCTCGGACGCGACCCGTCAAACTCATCAGTGACGCTCCAAGTGGCTACGAGGGTGAGGGGTTTCCTGTTCGGCGTGCGTTCGCCGGGTTGAGCGACGCTGACCTTGACCCATTCATTCACATGGATCAAATGGGTGAGGTGAACTATGCGCCGTATGAGCCACGGGGTACCGACTGGCATCCTCATCGCGGGTTTGAAACCGTGACCTACATCATCGATGGAATGTTTCTGCATCAAGATTCTCATGGCGGTGGCGGCTCGATTACCAATGGTGCAACACAGTGGATGACCGCAGGTTCAGGCGTGCTCCACATTGAGACACCGCCCGAATCGCTTGTGGTGACGGGCGGGCTGTTCCACGGATTGCAGTTGTGGGTGAATCTTCCGTCATCAAAAAAGATGACCGAGCCTCGATATCAAAACCTTGAACCAACCGATGTCGTACTCGCAACCTCTCACGACGCCGGATCGATCATTCGAATCATTGCCGGTGAGATCGACGGCCAGCGCGGCCCAGGCGGAACCCATACCCCGATCACCATCTGTCATGTGACGGTGTCGGCTGGCCACGAAGTCGTGTTGCCGTGGAACCCCAGTTACAACGCTCTTGCCTACACCTTGAGTGGTAGGGGGTCTGTCGGTGCTGAGCGTGTACCGATGCAAACCGGCCGTATCGCGGCATTTGATCACGGCGATTCGTTGATCTTCACCGCTTCAGAGACTGAGGATCTCGACCTGTATGTGCTCGGTGGCGAACCCATTCGCGAGCCGGTCGCGAAATATGGACCATTCGTCATGAACTCTCGGGCTGAACTTCAGCAAGCATTCGAAGACTTTCAAGCCGGTCGGCTCGGCCGAGTGCCGGCAAACGGGCTGCGTCCTTTTCGCGGTTAGTCACCTTCTAACGCGCAGCGGCCCCGTCGGCTGAGGCGACGGCCAGGCGATCTGCGGCGCACGAACGATGCCGCTGAAGGCTGCTCCCTTCCGGGCCTGACCTGATTCACGGGCGCCCGTCGCACAGGACCCGACCGTCACCTCACCCGCCGGGGCCCGACGTGCGAGAACGCTCCCACGCTACCCGCCGATATCGTGCAAGAGCACAACTAGGAGAGGTGCGAGAGCGGCCGAATCGGCACGCTTGGAAAGCGTGTGAAGGGCAACCTTCCGTGGGTTCGAATCCCACCCTCTCCGCCAGTCAGCTACCGCTGACTATTGATCCACTACTGGAGCGGTAGCAAAGTGTCGAACGGATCCGGCTGGGAATTCAGAATGTTCCACCATGCGAGCAGGCTGATTGACGGTGACACAAGCTCAGCCGTCCGGCACCAGCACCGAGTCCATGAACCGGTCAATCACCGCAGCAATTGACTCAGCATCAACTGCGGGCTCCTGCAGGTCGGCAACCACCATGCCAAGGGCGTATGCCTGAATGAACACTGCGACTGCGGCTGGATCTACCTCGGGCCGCAAGTAACCCCGGTCTTGCAAACCTCGGATGACATCAGCAAACACCCCATTCAGTTTGGTCAACAAGGCAGAAGCAGCCGCTCGGCTTTCAGGGCGGCCATGAATCGCAGCCAATGACGAGATCCGTTCGAGTCGAAGGTCGGCACGGCTTCGATCAATGACGTTCAACGTGATCGCCCGCATCGCACCACGGAATTCTGACACTGAGTTCGACGAACCCAACAACGATGAAATCGCGGTGATGTCCGACTCGGTATTGCCCATCAAACGCTCAACCTGAGCAGCAGCAACGAGCTCCTCGCGACTGTTGAAATGGTGCTGAATCGCCCCAATCGATAACCCTGACTGTTGCGCAACATCAGCCAGTCGAACCTTTGCCTCGCCACCCTCAGAGATCAACCTCACGGTGGTTCGCAACAGCGACTCTCGCGTCATATCAACACAGTACTCGTGACATCAGACACATCGTGATGACCCACACCTCACTGCGGGCTGCCAGTTTCACTCGGCGTCTCAACGTTTAGTTGTTGATGTTCGCCGATACCCAGAATGATCTGGCAAGCGCTACGACCTCACCGTTCTCGGTGAACGCAGCTGAGGCAGCCCCGCGTTTACGTCCATCCCACACCGGCTCGTAATCACCGTTCCATCCAACGATCGCGACACGCTCGCCGGGCACGACTTCTCGCCGCTGATCAACCGCATACTGCACGGTGTAGGCCATGCGCTCGCCATCGCTACCACACACATAGAACGCTGCCGTGCAATCAAGCGCGGCCCACAGCGCTCCCGAAGCAGACAGCGGAGAGGTTGCCCACTCGGGCACAGTCCAGTCGGTTGCATAACGGCCATCACCGAGGTCAGCTCCGTGAACCTGCATTGACGTCGACTGCATCCCACACGAAAAACACGTCATCGAGATGTCGTCATCGAGAAACGGAATGAACCGAGACCGAGCCTGCGCAGCGTCCTCAATCGACACCGGATCGGTCATCACTGCATCAGGTTCCCACGGGGTTGCTTCCATGATGAGCGTGTCACCATGGCGCAACTGCACGGTGTCACTGCTCACAATTGTCAACTCTTGCCCGAGGGGAACGTGGTGACGAAGCGCAATCGAATGCGGGCCATCAAGATGTTCAGCGAATTGTCGAGACGTCCAACCTCCTTGACCACTTCCAGCAGGCCCCTCATAAAACGGTTCAATCCTCAGTGACGACACGACACCACCGTAATGACCCGTGGTCGTCAACGACCGGGTCGAATTACGCGGTCACTCCTCATCGTTAACTCGCGAAAGTTGGCCCCGACGGCGACGGTCGCCGAATCATCGTTGCCAACATCCCAGCAGCAATTGCAATACCGCCGCCCGCCGAGAAGGCCCAGGTGTAATCACCTGCAGCCTCACGGATCACGGCCGCACCCCACGCCGAGACTGCAGCGCCAATCTGATGGGCCGCAAACACCCAGCCGTACACGGTGCCGGCGTTGTGGCGACCAAACGCTTCGGCGCACAACATGATCGTCGGAGGAACAGTTGCGATGTAATCGAGTCCGAACAACACCGCAAACACCCCGATTGACACGTTGTCGTGAATGACCGGCAAGAAGAACAGGCTCACCCCACGGAAGGTGTAATACGCAAAGAGCAACCGGCGAGGGTCATAACGATCGGTCAGCCACCCGCTGATCAAGGTTCCAACAAAGTTGAACAGCCCCATCACCGCAAGCCAGTTCGCAGCCGTCACTTCAGCGAAACCATGCTCGGTTGCGTGTGCAATGAAGTGTTGACCAACGAGACCGTTACTCGTCACACCGCACACCATGAATGTGCCGGCAAGCAACCAAAATTCGGGTCGACGAGCAGCGCGTCGAAAGAGGCCTTTGTCGGGAGATTTCGTTGGCTCTGGAGTGCCGCCATACGGGGCGAGCCCGACGTCAGCCGGAGCATCACGCATTAGCCATGCCGTCGGCAAAGCGGTGACAAGCAGCAGCACCGCTCCGATTTCAAGCGATCGACGCCAACCAGAGTTTGCAGCGAGCGCAGTAAAGAAGGGGAAGAACACCAACAGGCCTGCACTCGTTGATGCTCCAAAGATCCCGGTAACGAACCCACGTCGATCGACGAACCACCGGTTTGCAACGGTGGCGCCAAGCACACTCGCAATTAACCCACTCGCCAACCCAGCACCAAAACCAAACCACAAGTAAAACGACCAGAGTGACTCGGTACGGGCACTGAAGAGAAACGAAATCGCCGCCAGAATCAAACTTGAGACCGTTGTTGCGCGCAGACCGATGCGAGCAATCACAAAAGCTGCCAGTGGCCCTCCGGCTCCGTACATGACAAGGCTGATCGATGCCGCAATCGACAACGTCGAGGTGCTCCAACCAGTGGAACGCTCCATGTCGACAAGCAGAGCGCCCGGAGCAGCACGACTACCGGCGGTCATCAACACCGCAATGACGGCAATGCCAACAACCACCCAGCCGTAAAAGACATTCTTCGGTACACCGCGCGGAAGCCTCTGAGTTGGCTCGACTGAAGGGGGTGACGTCACGACTCAAACCCTACGAGAGCGGTCATAAACCGGCGCAGTCAGATGGCCAGCAACGTAACCTTCACCCATGGGTATTCCGGTACCGGCAGACATCACCACCGACGAGCTCAACCAGTGGATGACGCGTGCACTTGAAGAAGCTCGGGCTGCTGAGGCTCACGGTGACGTGCCCGTTGGCGCAGTCGTTATTCACGACGGCAATGTCATTGCTGCACGCCACAACGAACGCGAACTCAGCGGTGATCCAACCGCTCATGCAGAGGTACTCGCATTGCGCGATGCTGCAGCAGTCGTCGGTAACTGGCATCTCGAGGAGTGCATTTTGGTAGTGACCCTTGAGCCGTGTGTCATGTGTGCCGGCGCTATCGTGAATTCTCGCCTCGGCCTGCTGGTGTTTGGAGCAACAGACCCAAAGGCCGGAGCGTCAGGCAGTTGTTTTGATCTCACCGATTCTCAAGTGTTAAACCACCGTGTTCCGCGTATCACCGGGGTGTTGAGTGACGAAAGCTCTCAATTACTCAAATCATTCTTCGCAGCCCGTCGAAATTGAGATCGATGCACTCAGATTGATGGCGCCGTCGCCCTCACCCACCTTCGCCGATAGCCTCCATCGACGGAAGGATGCCAGAGCGGACGAATGGGACGGCCTCGAAAGCCGTTGAGGTCTTCGGGTCTCCGTGGGTTCGAATCCCACTCCTTCCGCCAGTGAGTTGTGGGTAGATCGTTTGAGGTCAAACGATCTACGCGCACTCCATGCCATCTCTCGGAGCGACAAGATCAATGAGATAGTCATTGACAACTTTGTCAACACACAAATTGACCCCGTAACCCGTGTGTTGATCGGCCTCGACGACAACCAGTCGACCATCGTCAAGCACGTCAGCCATCGCCTCCGTTGATGACAGCGGAGTTGCCGGGTCACCAGTCGTTCCGATAACAACGATAGGGCCAGCACCAATTCCCGTGATCTCGATACGAGGATCAACTGCAACCGGGAAGAATGTGCAGAAGTAGCCGCCAGACGCGCCTTCTGGCACAAGCCGCGGTGCGACCTTTCGGTACTCGTCACCCAACGAATCTTCCTCAGCAACACTCAAACGCTCAGCGCTATCGGCGCAGCTAATTGTTTGGAACGCCTCAAGCTCATTGCCATAGGTACCGTCTGGCTGGCGCTGATAATACGAGTCGTGCAATGCGAGCAACCCGTCGCCATCACCGTTCGCCGCGGCAGCAAGCGCACGTTCAAGCTGCGGCCAATACGAATCTGAATACATCGCTTCGATCACACCATTGATTGCCACCGCAAGATTTGCTGGCGGACGACCATTCGATGTCGGTGCCGGATTCTCATCAAGCGATGTCATCAACGCATCGAATGCACCTTCGGCGTCGCCACCGTTGTGAAATGGGCAGGTTGCATCAGCACTACAGCGGGCAAGAAATGTCGAGAGCGATGCCTCAAACCCCTCGAGTTGTTGCAACGACGATTCGAGGCCGTCGGCATTCGGGTCAGCCGCTCCGTCAAGAACTGCCGCACGAACGGTCTCTGGGAACAGCGTTGCCCAAGTTGCGCCTAGTTCGCTTCCATAAGAAAACCCGAAGTAACTGATGGTGTCTTCGCCTAGCGCACGGCGTAACACGTCCATATCTCGCGCGGAGTTATTCGTGCCGACGAATTCAGCAAGCCCGTCGTTCGCACTCACACAGCGATCAGCAAATTCCTGCGCGACCGCAACAAGTTCGCGCGCTTCTTCATCTGTCTCAGGTGTGATGTCAATCTCGGCAAAAAATGGGTCGTAATCATCAATGCAATCAATCGATGGCTCACTCAACCCAGTTCCCCTCGGGTCCCAACCGACGATGTCGAAACGATCGAGGAGTTCAGCATCGTAAATTTGAGTGGCGTATGCGGCGAGCACTGTTCCGCCAAAGCCAGGGCCACCAGGATTCACCAACAGTGACCCAATGCGCTCGTCTGGATTTCGAGCCGAGTGGCGAACGACATATAGCGAGATGGTCTGACCGTCTGGATTGCGATAGTCGAGAGGAACTTCAAGTTCAGTCGATTCGGTGCCTGAACCAAGCGGAGCCCACACCAATTCAGGGATAACAACATCAAGGTCGACCGGCACAGTCGACTCGGTGGTGTCTGCCGTCGTTGTTTGCTCTTGATCGAATGGTTGAGTGACGTCAACAACTGTGTCCGACGAAATAAGGCGAACATCTCCTGCACTCGCACATCCGACAACACAGGCCATGCCAATCACAACAACAACATGGCGCCAAATCATTGGTTAAGAGTACGTCAATGATGCACTCGCCACATGGGTACTTAGCATGAAGCCATGCGGATGGGCCCTCACCATATGATGCCGAGAGATACTGATGCCGTCCGTGACGTGCACCTGCAAGAGGGAACATCACGACGGGTGTGGTCGTTTGCCCGGCCCTATCGAGCAACCATCGGACTTTTTCTCACCGCAATTCTCATCGCTGCCCTGCTCGCACTGGTTCCGCCGCTGGTGGTGAGAGAGATTCTCGACAATGCAATTCCACAAGGCGACCGTCGCCTCATCGTCTGGCTCGCATCTGCAGCTGTCGTCTCTGCCCTTGCAGATGCCGCATTGCAAATCCTGCAGCGGTGGTGTTCAGCTCGCATTGGCGAAGGCCTCATCGCTGACCTTCGAATTGCACTGTACGCCAAGGTGCAACGGCTCCCGATCGGATTCTTCACTCGAACGCCAACCGGTGCGATTACCTCACGACTTAACAACGATGTCGTCGGAGCGCAAAGCGCATTAACGAGCACATTGGGTTCGGTGGTGAGCAACATCATCGTGCTCGTCACCACCCTCATCACAATGGCTGCTCTCGAATGGCGTCTCACGCTCTTGTCGCTGGTTGTACTGCCAACGTTCATCGTTCCTGCTCGGCGAGTTGGCCGCCGCCTTCAAGACATCTCTCGCAGACAGATGCAGCACAACGCAACAATGAACACTCAGATGACTGAACGGTTCAACGTTGCGGGCGCAATGCTCGTAAAACTCTTTGGCGACGAACGGCGCGAACTTGACGCGTTCAGCAACCAGGCAAATGCAGTTCGAGATGCCGGGGTGTCATCGGCCATGTTGGGACGCGTGTTCTTCGTTGCGCTTGGTCTCGTCGGCGCGATCGGCACCGCCGCTATTTATGGCATCGGTGCGTGGATGGTGGTGAACGGTTCAATCACCGCCGGAACACTTGTCGCTCTTGCCGCTCTCGTGACCCGGGTGTACCAACCATTGACCGGGCTGACGAATGCCCGCGTTGACTTGATGACATCGATGGTGTCATTCGAACGTGTCTTTGAGGTACTTGATGCACCAGAGCCGATCACCGAACGACCGGGCGCTATCGACCTTGACAACACCACAGGTGAAATCTCGTTCAACTCGGTGACGTTCCGGTACCCAGCAGCAGAAGACCATTCGATTGCTTCGATGGAGCAGCGTGCAATTCCAGGTGCTGATCCCGATCGAAACATCTTGAACAATGTCTCGTTCACGATCGCCCCGGGTGAAACTGTCGCTGTTGTTGGTGCATCGGGAGTCGGGAAGTCAACGCTGGTGTCACTCATTCCCCGCCTCTACGACGTAAGTGCTGGATCTGTTGCAGTTGATGGTCACGACGTTCGCAATCTCACGTTGAATTCACTGCGCGGCGCGATCGGCGTTGTTGCCCAGGATCCGCATCTCTTTCATGTGTCAATCGCCGAGAACCTTCGGTTTGCCCGACCTGAGGCAACGGATGACGAACTTATTTCGGTCTGCCAGGCAGCTCGAATTCACGAAACGATCGCAAGCCTGCCTGACGGCTATGACACCGTTGTTGGTGAACGTGGATACCGCCTGAGTGGAGGGGAAAAGCAACGCGTTGCGATTGCCCGCTTGCTGCTGAAAGACCCTCGCATCATGATCTTGGATGAGGCGACCAGTCACCTCGATATGGAAAATGAGGCACTGGTGCATGACGCCCTTACTGCGGCCCTTGCTGGCCGGACGGCGATTGTGATCGCACATCGTCTCTCAACAGTGAGATCAGCAGATCGCATCATCGTGCTTGGTAATGGTGGAGTTGCCGAACAAGGCACTCACGATGACCTCGTCGCCGCCGGTGGGTTATATGCCAACCAGTTGCGAGCGGGTGAGCTCCTTACCGCTGACGAATAACACCGATAGCAGCGCCGGTCTATCGAACTAGACGTGGCGCTCGATCAGGACGTGGCGTATGCAACCTGACAGAACCCGTGGTTGCAGTAGCCACCTGGATGCTTGTGTAAGTACCCCTGGTGGTAGTCCTCTGCGTAATAGAACACGCCATCGCCAGCTGCGGTGACATCACAGATTTGGGTGGTGATCGTTCCGTATCCAGACTGTGAAAGCGATTCCTGATAGGCCTCGCGTGATGTCTCCACGGCAGCGAGTTGCGCATCGGTGGTCGTGAAAATCGCAGACCGATATTGAGTACCAATGTCATTGCCTTGACGGTTAGCGGTGGTTGGGTCGTGGTTCTCCCAGAACGCGGCAAGCAAGGTGTCGGTTGAAAGCACTGCCGGGTCAAACACCACCATCACGATTTCGGTGTGACCGGTTTGTGAGGTGCAGGTTTCCTCATACGTCGGATTTGGTGTCCAGCCACCCATGTAGCCGCATGCCGTGGTGAACACGCCGGGCAGTTGCCACATGATGCGGTCCGCACCCCAGAAACATCCCATGGCGAGATACATCACCTCATGACCTTCAGGCCATGGACCCACCAATGGGGTTCCAAGTACCGGATGCACATCTGCGACTGGCATCGGGTCGGGCCGTCCCGGAAGGGCCTCTTCAGGACGGATCATGTCGGTTTTACGTTGAAAGAGCACAACACGACAATAGAACGCCACCAATGACGGCCGCACTGCTGACCCACACATTCGTGTTCTCGTTGGTTGGCCAGCGCATACTTGACTGATGACCACCGCTGTCCGACAGATGACTACCGATGACTTTTCGTGGGTGATCGCTCTTAACCAACGACATGTTCCAGCGGTGAGTGACGCCGAGGGTGACCGTTTTACGTACCTCTTTGAACGTTCTGCAATCGCCCTCACCGCGTGGGTTGATGACCATCCCGCCGGATTCTCACTCACCATGACCCAAGGGCTTGATTACGACAGTTCGAATTATCAGTGGTTCGCTGAACAGTACGAGAATTTCATCTACCTCGATCGGGTGGTTGTGGATGAGTCATTTCACCGCAGTGGCGTCGGGCGTGCTCTCTACGCAGAAACTGAACGACAAGGACTGATCGAAGTGCCACGCGCCGAAGTGTTCGGACTCGAGGTCAATGTGGAACCTCGGAACGATGTCTCGCTCGCGTTTCACGAACAACTCGGCTTTCGCGAACTTGTACAGCGACCAACCCCGTACGGCATCGTGGTCGCAATGATGGGGAAGTCAATTACGCCGCAAGGGTGATGAGGCGCTCAACCGCCTCATCGATCACTTCCGGTCGTTTACAGCACGCGAACCGCACAAGGTTTCGCCCATGCTCAGGGTTGACATAAAACACCTGGTTCGGAATCGCAACGACGCCAATTTTGTGTGGCAGTTCGGTGCAGAACGCGACACCATCGCCGTCGGAACGAAGCGGGGTGATGTCGACCGTCGTGAAATATGTTGCCTCCGACGGGAACACGTTGAACCCAGCGGCGCAAAGACCAGCCCCAAGACGATCTCGGGTGTCAGCGAGTCCGGCCGCAAGACGATTGAAATACTCATTGCCGAGTCGAAGGCCGGCAGCAATTGCCGGTTGAAACGGTGCCCCATTCACATAGGTGAGAAACTGCTTCGCGCTCATCGCAGCCTTGAGCAACTCTCGGGGGCCGCAGACCCAGCCAATTTTCCAGCCGGTCGTATTGAATGTTTTTCCACCTGAAGAAATCGTCAGGGTTCGTTCGCGCATGCCAGGAAGACCGGCCATCGAGACATGTTCGCGACCGTCAAAAATGAGGTGCTCGTACACCTCATCGGTGATGACCATCACATCATGCTCAAGTGCGAGAGAGGCAATGAAGGTGACCTCTTCGCGGGTGAACACTTTTCCTGTCGGGTTATGAGGAGTGTTCAACAAAATCGATCGAGTCCGTGGACTCATTGCCGCTCTCAGTTCATCTTCATCAAACCGGTAACCGTCTGGGGTGGGCCGAAGCAACACCGGAACAACCCGCGCGCCAGACAGCGCAATGCATGCCTGGTACGAGTCGTACATGGGCTCAAAGACCACAACTTCGTCACCCGGCTCGAGTGTGCCAAGAAGCGCACCAGCGAGCGCTTCAGTCGCGCCAGCCGTGATGAGCACTTCGGTATCGGGGTCAAAGTCGAGCCCCCAGAATCGGCGTTGGTGTTCTGCGACTGCATGCCGTAATTCGGGCACACCAATTCCAGGTGGGTACTGATTTTGCCCGGTCCGAATTGCGTTCACTGCAGCATCGAGAACCTCTGCAGGGCCATCGGTATCAGGGAACCCTTGCCCGAGATTGATCGCCCCAGTTTCGACAGCCAACGCTGACATTGTGGCGAAGATGGTCGTACCAAATGGGGCAAGGCGACTATTTAACGGATCACGCACAACACGATCGTAGGCATCAACTACCCATGATGATCGTGGCAAGGTCATCCGGGTGGCTGAACTGCAGCATGTGCGGGCCATCTAGTTCGACGTACGACCAGCTCGAGTCGTTGCGACAGGCGTGCGCGTACTTGGCGAACGGAGCAGCATCTTCGCCGAGTGCTCGCACGTACGTTCGGCGAATGTGAGAAGGAAGTTGATGTTGCCAAGGTGATGTCAATGTTCCAAATGGATGGTCAACGATGTCATCAACGAGTGATTGATACAGCTCGGCGTCACCAACGAGTGCAGCATCGAGGTCGAAGCCAGTAAACGGCAGCATTCCCCCATGATCCTTAGCCTGCTGTTGTCGTTCTTCACTTGGCCCGCAGTCGTCAACAACCGGCGCGTGGGCATCAACGAACACGACGCGTGAGATTCGGTCTGGGATGTTCGCGATCACACCTGTGATGACCCGCCCGCCATAACTGTGTCCGACGAGGGTCACTTCGTTGAGGTCATGCTCAACAATAAGAGTCTCCACATCATGTATGTGGTCGTCAAGCGAGATATGCGGACCATTTTCGTCACGGCGACTGCCTGCACCCTTCAAGGTCACCACATACGGTTGAATCCCATGTGTTCCTAACGAAGTAACAACTGGGTCCCAACACCGCGAACCAACCCAAGCGCCGTGAACAAGTACAACGGGTGCAGGAGCGTCATTCGTGGGGGACATGGTGTGTGGTGCAGGTTCACGTTGCGGAATATTGGCAATACAAGATTGGTTACTCCACTTGAGCCAACGGCAGTCTGACAGTAGCGTAAGCCCAACATCACATCGCTGCGTCACCGACGTAGAACAACAAAGGGACATCATGACCACGATCGACACATCCAAATTGCCAACCCGCCTTCACCACACGGCCTACGTCACCAAAGACCAGGCTGCAACACGCGCCTTTTACGAGGACATCCTTGGATTCCCACTCATGGCGACATGGTCAGAGCAGGACGAGCTCTTTGGTGCAGTTCGTACGTACTGCCACACGTTCTTCGGTCTCGGCGATGGAAGCGCCTTGGCGTTCTTCCAATTTGCTGACCCAGAAGACCAGGCACTCTTTGACCCAGACTTGGCTCCGTCACCGTTCCGTCATATTGCGCTTAACGTGACTGAAGACGTGCAGGCCGACCTTGAGCGTCGCCTTAGCGACGCAGGCTGGAATCCCGAAGCGACGTTCGTGCTTGAGCATGGATACTGCCGTTCGCTCTACACGACCGACCCAAATGGAATGGTCCTCGAATTCACCGTAGACGCACCTGGTGCAGACCAAATCAATGCTGACCGCCAAAAAGATGCTCATGATGTTCTTGAGCGGTGGCTTGCAGGCGACCACACCTCAAACAACAACTACCGCTGATCTGCGTTTCTGCGATCGCTGAGATCGCAGAAACCGATCACTTCAGAGAGGCACCCCCTTGAACTCTGCAGCGGCTGACCATCAGCCATCATCTTCCCGCGGTCCACTTGATGGACTCATCGTTGCCGACCTGTCACGCGTCCTTGCAGGGCCGTACTGCTCGATGCTGCTGGCTGATCTCGGGGCAACTGTCATCAAGGTAGAAAGCCCTGCCGGAGATGACACACGCACATGGTCACCACCAGAAAAAGATGGCGTGTCGACGTATTACATGGCGATCAACCGCAACAAGAAGTCGCTCGTTCTTGACTTCAAAAATGCTGACGATCTTGAAGTGGCTCGGTCTTTGCTCAAGCGAGCCGACATCGCCCTCGAAAATTTCAAGCCAGGCGGAATCGAAAAGTTTGGGCTGGGCTACGACGATGTCAAAGATGACAATCCAGGTCTGATCTACCTCTCGATCAGTGGCTTCGGCACCGAAGGAGGCGCTGGGCTTCCGGGTTACGACCTCGTCGTTCAGGCAGTTTCTGGTCTGATGAGTTTGACCGGTAGCCCCGATGGCGAGCCATTCCGTGCTGGAATTTCGGTCTTCGATGTGATGACCGGCATGCATGGCCTGATCGGCGTTCTCGCGGCACTGAATCAGCGCAATGAGACTGGAGTGGGCCAACACATCAAGGTGAACCTGCTCTCGTCAGCACTGTCAGGCTTGGTGAACCACTCGGCATCGTTCACTGCAGCCGGGGCCATTCCGATGCGTATGGGAAATGCGCACCCAAGCGTCTACCCGTACCAGGTCATGCCAACCGCTGATCGCGATGTCATTATCACTGCAGCAAATGATCGCCAGTTCCGGGGTCTTTGCAAGGTGCTCGGCGTTGAGCATCTTGCTGATGATGCGCGTTTTGCCCGCAACGAAGACCGGACAGCGAACCGAGATGTACTGCATCCGATGCTGATCGACGCAATGTCGACCTGGTCAGCTGACGATCTCTTCACTCAACTCATGGCTGCCGGAGTTCCGTGCGGGCCGATCAACAACATCGCCGAAGGTGTCGGTCTTGCTGAGCAACTTGGCCTCAACCCCCGTGTGACTCTTGGTGAGGGTGATGCCGCCGTCGATCTGGTGCGTAACCCGATTTCGTTCTCTGGTTCGGAACTTAGCTATCACAGTGCCCCGCCGGCTCTCGGCGCTGATAGTGACGAGATCCGCAACTGGTTGCTCAACAGTTGATCTCCGGCATGTATTCATCCCTCAACTAGCCCCGAAAGGCTTCTCATGGCTGAAACTCCATCGTTCCGTACTGGCCTCGGTACATCTGATGCCGACTCAATCACGCTCCTTGGCAAAGACCTCGCATCCGACATGCTCGGCAAGGTCACCTTTGGCGAATTGGCGTTCTGGCTTGTCGCCAAACGGCCCCCATCTGAGAACGAACGAGTCATGTTTGAGTCAGTGCTTGTTGCTCTCGCCGACCACGGCTTCACCCCAACTGCGATCGCTGCTCGACTGACCTACCTGAGCGCTCCAGATTCGATTCAGGGTGCTGTTGCCGCAGGAATTCTTGGCGGGGGATCTCGTTTCCTAGGAGTCACAGAGGATTCCGCCGGTTTCCTTTCTGCTGCGATCGCAGCTGAAGTGTCATTGCCAACCGATGACAACGGTTGGGACGAGCTTGCAATCCGCGTCATTACCGAGACCCGAGCAGCAGGCCGATTTGTTCCTGGTCTTGGTCACCCGGTTCACAAAGTTGGCGACCCAAGAACACCACGATTCTTTGAACTCGCACGCGAACACGATGCATTTGGCCCGCACCTGTCACTCTTCACCGCAATTGGTCGTGCCCACCCTGAAGTACTTGGACGAACACTTCCGCTCAATGGTGCCGGTGTCTGTGGGGCCGTCCTTGCTGACCTTGGTTTTTCGCCGGCCATCGTTCGAGGTTTTGCGTTACTCGCCCGATGCGCCGGTGTTCTTGGACATATCGCAGAAGAACAGGTCGACCCGATTGCAAACGACATCTATATGAATGTTGACCGCAATATCGACTACGCCCCACCGGCGTAAGCCCAGACTGACAGATCTGTCGGTCTGTCTGATCTCACAAACTCACTATCCGCGCATTGCGTGACGGGTGTCACTACTGTTTCCCACCGATGGACCCCCCTGTCCATCAAAGGAGGACCATTTACATATGGCATCAACACCAGGACAAACAAGTAACAGATGGCGCGCGTGGTGTAACGAACACCCCGTTGGCTCCATCGCTCTAGTTGGCGTAATCGCCACGCAGTTGGGCACCTACTTCGGTTATGTGTTCCCTGCATTCGGACTCCCGACCCTTCCATGGCCGTTGTACAACGGTCTGCTCGGACTCGGATTGTCCGAAGGTGCGTACTACGGCGACGACGGCAGCATTCTCGGACAGGCCGGTGTATTCGGTCAGTACCAGATGTTTGTCGACAACCCAGTTGGGACGTTCTTCGTCGGCCAGGCGATGCACTTCGTGAACGGCATTGTGTTTGCGATTCTCTTCGGCCTGATCGCACGTCACTCGCTTCCCGGCAATTCAAAGACCAACAGTGGCAACATCCAGAAGGGCCTCATTTACGGCGTGATCATGACGATCATCTCCGCAGGATTGCTCGTTCCTTACGCATATGTGCAGGGCAACGGCTACGGCTTCTTCTTGTTCGACGGACCTGACGGCTGGAAGCTTCCTGCCGGCATCCTCGTTTGGCACCTTATTTACGGTTACTTCCTCGGCGCGCTGTACCAGCCTGACGACGAATAATCGACACGATCAGAACTCTCTGAGCGAAGCCCGGGTCATTCGCCCGGGCTTCGTCGCGTCTATGACGACTCTGCCGGGGTGCGAATCACCATTGCGACTGCACCAAGTACCACGACTCCACCCAGCATTTGCAATGGGGTCAAGCTTTCTCCGTGAATCGGCCATGCTGCGCCGACCGCAACTACATGCATTCCGAGCAAGTACAGCGATGACCGTGCTGCTTCGACATATGCATGAGCCCAACTCATCAGCACGTGACCGGTTGCTCCAGTGAAAATTGCGATGAGCAGAATCCACAGCCAATCCATCCCACCGAATTGTTTGAAATCGGAGATCGATCCGACAAAGAAGATCGGCACAATCGCAGCGATCAGCGCCCAGATATTGACCCCAGACATCCACTCAATGGGATCGACGTCGGTACCCGATCGAGCGATACGAGTGAGCACCCAGTAGACGCTAAATGTCAGCAGGGCGCACACGGCCCACAGCACTCCCAGCGCACTCGCCCGCACCTCTGATTGTGCACTGAGAATCACGATTGCCGTACCTGAAACACCGACAAGCGTCCACAGCACCTGACGGAGTCGCGGCTTTTCACCAAATATCGGTCCGGCAAGCAAGAGGAGGAGCGCCGGCTGGGTAGCCACCGTCGTCGACAGCACCGAAACGGTTGCCTCTTGCAATGCCGCAAACACAAACAGCAAGTTGGTGCCGAATGCCAACCCGGGCCACATGGTCGTCCGGATGAGTTTGAACGACATCCGTCCGCCACGAGCAAGCAACAGCCCGATGAGTAGAGGAGTCGACAACAAGAACCTCATCGTCACCCCCACAACTGGTGGAGCGGTCACGAGTTTGGTCAGCGGAGGGCCGAGGCCAAATAGCACAACGACAATTCCGACAACGACGAGCGGGAGGTAGGCCGCAACCTGAGGTTTCTCAGGATGGCTCTGCATTGTCACAGCCTCAGTCTGGCGACGTCGTCGTGCTTTGATCGTGTCGGAGCAGTTCGAGTTGTCGGACTCCGCTAACTTTCAGGGTCACTGCACAGCCCGGCAGTCGTTCCGTCGGTAGTCCCGCCGCAGGTTGCACCAAAGTTCTCATCATCTGAACCAACCTCTGAGAAGTAGAACAGTTGGTCACAGGCTTCCATATCTCCTGCGGCACAGTTCTCTCGATAATCGACATCGAAGTTGACGCAATTACCGCCGTATTCAGAGTCTGTTGTATTGCCGCAGGTTCTGCCGAACTCTTCTTCGTCTGACCCGTACGGAGCAGCGAGGTACAGGTCATCACATGCCTGAAGATCACCATCTGCACATTCGGCGTACTTCTCATCAAGGAACGCTTGATCGACGTCTGCCGCAGAGGTGTCATCGTCACCAAACTCATCATCGGTTGACTCATCCTCAGTCGAAATTCCGAAGAGACTCTCTAATCCGCACTCGATCGCGACCTCTGCCATCACTTCAATGAATTCGACCGTTTCTTCCTCAGTTGCCGTGTCGCCCGCAAGCAAAGCATCCAAGAAACCAGAGTCGCTCGTCAACAAGCAGGTCGCTTGCTCTGTTGTAATGCCAAGTTCGGAGGCAATGTCAGCAACGGCAACTCCTGGTGCACACTCGATGAGTGCAGCCGAAATAAGTGCCCCTGTTCCTGAAACCGCATCAGCAAGAACGGCATTGTCGTTGAGCATCGAGTCAACCAAACAAGTGAACTCTTGTTCTGAAAGTTGATCAAGACTGCCGTCGCCGCCTGAGATCAGTTGAAGAGCTGCTTCACCATCACATTCGAGTAGTACTCGCATGAGCGACAGTTGCACTCCTGGCGACTCATCACCTGCAATCAGTGCGTCACCAAGTTCGTCGTCTGCAGCAATGGTGTTTAACATGCACAACTGGTTGCCTGCCGAGAGCCCTTGAAATGCTCCTTCAGCAAGTGTTGCTGATGCTCGTAGATCTGCAATGCGGTCATCTGAGACGTCGGCGGCAGTAGACGGTTCTTCGGAATCAGCCGCCTCGTCGGTGGTCGACCCGCCACAGGCCGTCATGGAGAGAACAACCACTGCAGCAAACGCAGCGATTGTCGATTTAGCAGTTACTCGAGGGAACATACAGCCACTCTACGAAACCACAAAGGTTGAGACTCGGGTCACAACCGCAACTTTGGCGCACAGAGATGAGACTCTCCGCTACCCCA
>Ga0181603_10001367_pt1 | contig 20512 bp, 16 predicted proteins | sample 041ome_13_FD_148633 | JGI IMG/M metagenome (GOLD analysis project Ga0181603, IMG submission 148633) | Coastal salt marsh microbial communities from the Groves Creek Marsh, Skidaway Island, Georgia - 041409US metaG (spades assembly) | ecosystem: Environmental > Aquatic > Marine > Intertidal zone...
CCCTAAAAAAAGTTTAAAACTTATTGACTAAATAAATTTACCGATAAAGCTTGCTAACTAGGGGGATTTTTGTGATTAAAGGGCTACAATTCCATATACTCCACCACAACTTGACCGAGATTCCAGCTCGGGATGTAGTAGGTAAAGGGGGAGTGTTCTAAGATTTCTTTAAACAAACGCTGCTGAAGGACAGTGGAATTTCCAGTAATCAATGTTACTGAAAAGGAACCCTTTGCTTGGTTTTTGGCTAAAAAATTGCGGATGGCCAGCAGGGCTTCTTTATGTCGAATCCCGTGTAAGTCTAATGTTTCCATTTTTTGTTTATGTATTTCAACCCTTCATTAAACAGCATTAATTTGAATAGTGTAAAAAAAATTAGCAAATCCCCTTTATTTATAGGCTTTTAATGTTCAAAGATCACAAGATTTATAGGATACTTAACATTTTATTAGCATTTTTTCATTTTAAAATTGCATAAGTAATTTCTGTGCATTAGATTTAGCACGATATTAACTATAATTATTAATAAATGAAACACTTTGGAAAACAATTAGTACTTGTTGTATTATCCGTTTTTTCTTATTTGGGTTACGCTCAAAACTCGGTGTCAGGGGTTATTTCTGACAGCGATGGAACTCCTATACCAGGAGCAGCGATTATCATAGAAGGAACTACGAATGGAACAACCACCGATTTTGATGGGAATTACAGCATTTCCGTCGATTCAGGTCAAACACTTCTATTTTCCAGTATCGGTTTTGCAACACAAAGCGTATTGGTTGGCGATCAGTCCTCCATTGACATTGTATTGCAGACCTCTGCTGAGTTATTAGATGAAATTATTGTAACAGGTTATGGAACGGAAACCAAACGGGAAACCACCGGGGCGATTTCTACGGTCAAAGCCGAGGATCTTACCATCATTCCTTCCGGTAACATCGAGCAACAATTTCAAGGAAGAATTCCCGGTGTAACAGTAATTTCAAATGGTAGTCCCGGATCAACGAGTCAGATTCGTGTTCGTGGTTTTGGTGCTTTTGGAGGTAACGAACCGCTTTACGTTATTGACGGGGTACCCACCACAAATATTGACTTTTTAAATCCAAATGACATTGAGTCAACTACGGTTTTGAAAGATGCTGCTGCCGCTTCTATTTATGGAGCAAGAGCTGCCAACGGGGTAATCGTTTTTACCACAAAATCAGGTTCTCGTGACAACATGGAATCTACAATTACTTTGGATTACACCATAGGTCTTACAGATCCTAATGTAGGTGGGTCTCCAGAGATGTTGAATCCGCAAGAAATGGCTGAATGGACACACCGTGCCTATGAAAACAATGCAGCTGCCAATGGCACTGCCGTTGCTTACACACATCCACAATACGGATCAAATGCAACACCAGTTTTGCCTGATTATTTACATGCCAATGGTGCTAACGGTATCGTTGGAGGAGTTGATTTAGCGGCTATTCAAGCGGCTTATGACGCAAATCCTGAAAACGTATTCCTAATTAAATCCAACAAAGAAGGAACCAACTGGTATGATGCCATCACCAATACGGCACCACTTCACCGTTTCTCTTTGGGAGCTAATGGAGGATCTGAAAAAGGTCGCTATTACATTGGTCTTGGTTCTCAATTCCAAGATGGGATTGTGATCAACAACCAATTCAGACGTCACACTTTAAGAGCCAACTCTAAGTATGACATTACGCCTTGGTTATCTATCGGAGAAAACATCCAAGCAACCTACAGAGAGTCTCGTAGCCCAGGTGCTGGAGGCGGTGTAGAATCTGCAGATGACGAATCTGAAATCCTTTCTGCCTATCGTATGCCTACCATCATCCCAGTATATGATGAATTTGGTAGCTACGCTAGTACAAAGGCTGCAGGATTTAACAACCCTCGTAACCCTGTTCGTAGATTGGAAACCAACGGTGCCGATGATAAAAGTTACAACATTAGCCTTTTTGGAAATGTATATGTTGACCTTAAACCCATCGAATCTTTAACACTTCGTTCTAGTTTGGGTGGAAGTCTTTTCAACTACTACTACACTGACTACAACTACAGATACCTTGGAGATTCTGAGCCAGAAGCAAGTAACACTTTCTCTGAGGGTGCTGGTAAAGGAGTACAGTGGGTATTCTCTAATACTGCGACCTTCCAACAAGATTTTGGAAAACACGGTGTTAAATTGTTAGCGGGTGTTGAAGCCTTGAACACTGGGTTTGGACGTCAAATAAATGGTTCTGGGATCAACCCCTTCTCTACAGATTTAAGCTACATTAACTTATCCACAGTGGATAGTCCACAGGTAAACAGTTCCTTGTACAATGGTGTAAACTTCTTTTCTACTTTCGGAAAACTAGACTACAGCTTCAATGACAAGTATTATGTTACGGGTCTTGTTCGTCGTGATGGTTCTTCTCGTTTCGGGATAAATTCTCGATACGGCGTATTCCCTGCAGCTTCGGCAGCATGGCGTGTTACTTCAGAATCTTTCATGCAAGGATTGACTTGGATCAACGACCTCAAAATCCGTGGAGGTTGGGGTGAAATGGGGAACTCCAACAACGTAGATCCCGCCAACCAGTTTAGCTTGTTTGCTTCCAACAGAGGAAGTACATTCTATCCCATTGGAGGTCAAAACAGTGGTGCAGATGCAGGATATGCTGTAGCACGTATCGGAAACCCTGATGCACGTTGGGAAACTTCTGTAACCACCAACATCGGATTTGATGCGTCTTTGTTCAACAACAAAGTGGATGTGATCCTTGACTGGTGGAAAAAAGACACCAGAGAATTATTATACCAAATTCCTCTTGCTGCCGTAACAGGTAACTCTGCTAGCGCACCTGCGGTAAACATTGCAAGTATGTTGAACCAAGGTTTGGACTTCCAAATCATCAACAGAGGTAGTTTTGGAGAAGGAATTGCATATGAACTTACGTTCAACAACTCTTTCTTGAAAAACGAAATCACTGCTTTGGCAGAAGGAATTGAGTATTTTGATGGTGGATCGTATCGTGGAATTGCTCCCGTAAGAAACGCCGTTGGACAATCCCTTTCTACCTTCTTTGGATATAAAATGATTGGATACTTCAGCTCTGAAGCAGAAGTAAATTCCTCACCCGCCCAAACGGGTGCCGGTGTTGGTCGTTTTAAATATGAAGATGTAAATGGAGATGGTGTTATTACACCTGACGATAGAACGTATATCGGAAGTCCTGTGCCAGATTGGACAGGAGGTTTAAATATCAATCTTCGTTACAAAGACTTTTCTTTGAACACTTATTTCTACGCTTCCGTTGGAGCTGAGATTTTCAATCAATCAAAATGGTTTACCGATTTCTTTGGTTCGTTTGAAGGTTCTGCAAAAGGCGTTAACGCTAAACAATCGTGGACGCCAGCGCTTGGAAACAACGCTATTGCACCCATTTGGGAAAGCGCATCTAACTTGAGTACGAACGGAGCTGCAAACTCTTGGTATGTAGAGGATGGAGACTTCTTGAGATTACAAAGTTTAGCGTTGAGCTACGATATCAAAGGAGCGATTTTAGATCAATTAGGATTTGACGATTTTAGTATTGGTGTTTCAGGAAACAACTTGTTCACCGTAACTAATTATTCTGGGTTAGACCCAATGGTAGGAGGAGCCGATACAAATTTCGGTATTGATGTAGGGAATTACCCTGTTACACCTAGCTATTTGCTAAGTATAAAAATAAATAAATAGTTTAATCGAATTAAAATGATGCGAATTATGAAAATTAAAAACGTAACCATCGCAATGGCCTCTTTATTGGCTGTTACAGTTTCCTGTAGCGATGATTTTTTAGATGTCGGTGCGACCGGTTCACTAGCTGAAGCACAGATGACCACGCTTAGTGGGATAGACGGAACACTCATTGGTGCCTATGCGGCGCTAAATGGAGTGTTTGGAAATAGATTTGAAGGACCCAACCACTGGGTAACTGGTTCCATCACTGGGGGAGAAGCCAATAAAGGAACGGATCCTGGGGATTATTCAACCATCAACCCAATTCAACGCTACGAAACAGATCCCACTTCTGGAGATTTGAACAGTCTTTGGAGAGGTCGTTTTGAGGGAATAGCTCGATCTAACCGTGTTTTGGCATTGATTGCTATGTCGGAAGATATTTCCGCGGCTGATGCTGCTCGTTTGGCGGGTGAAGCACGTTTGTTGAGAGGACATTTCTACTTCGACCTTAAGAAACATTTTAACAGTGTGCCATGGGTGGACGAAAGTATTGAAGCTGCTGAAATTTCTTCAATTCCAAACTCAGCGGATGTTTGGTCAAAAATTGAAGCAGATTTCCAATTTGCGTATGACAACCTTCCTGCAGTTCAAGGACAAGCAGGACGTGTAAACAAATGGGCGGCTGCTGCATACATGGGGAAAGCCAAATTGTACCAAAAAGACTATGCAGGTGCAAAACAGTGGTTTGATAATGTTATTGCTAATGGGGTGACTCCTTCCGGAGACAAATACGCACTTTTAGACAATTATGCGAGTATTTACAACGCTGAATTTGACAACCACGCAGAAGCTGTTTTTGATGTGGAGTCTGCTAATAATACGGGAAGCGTAAACAATGCCAACTACTTTGATGACTTGAACTATCCCTACAACACAGGTTCTGATGGACCGGGTAACTGTTGCGGATTCTTCCAGCCTTCTTTTGAATTGGCAAACTCGTTCAGAACCAAAGATGGTTTACCTTTATTAGACAAGAGCTATAACAGTGCGGATAACGAAGTGGCACATGACTTCTTGATTGAATCTAGTGATCCTTTCACTCCTGATGCGAAACCTTTGGATCCTAGAATCGACCACTCTATTGGACGTAGAAGTATTCCTTACTTAGATTGGATTGCGCACCCCGGTAAAAACTGGATCCGTAAGCAAGACTATGCAGGACCTTATTCTCCTAAAAAATATATCTACTACAAATCTCAAGAAGGAAGTCTTACAGATGCGAGCTCTTGGACTCGTGGATATGCTTTGATGAACTACACCATCATTCGTTTTGCGGATGTGTTGTTGATGGCTGCTGAAGCTGAAATCGAAGCGGGTTCTCTAGACAAAGCGTTGGAATATGTTAACCAAGTAAGAGCTCGTGCTGCGAATTCAGACTATTGGGTGAAAAATCCTGATGGTTCAAACGCAGCCAACTATCAAATTGAATTGTACGGTAGTTTTGCTTCTAAAGCAGATGCAACCAAAGCAGTACAGATGGAGCGTAAACTGGAATTATCCGGTGAAGGCCATCGTTTCTTCGACCTAGTTCGTTGGGGAATTGCTGGGGAAGAGCTTAATGCTTATTTACAGTACGAATCTAAATATCTTGTAACCAAGTTTGGTGGTGCTAGTTTTACTTCCGGTAAAAATGAGTACTATCCAATCCCACAGACACAAATTGATATTCAAGGATCAGACGTATTATCTCAAAATCCTGGGTACTAATTTCAAGGTTTTTTGATAACTAATTAAATGGAGGGCTTTGCCCTCCATTTTTTTTTCTCTCACCCCAATTTTTCATAACTTTTCCCACATTTAAAAAAACTATGAAATCTATTCAATGGACGAGTATTTTGTTGCTCGTTGTTCTTGTTTTTTCGGCTTGTCAATGGGATTCCAAAAAATTGTTTCTACCCATCCCTGCTTCCACTTCTCAAATCACGTTCAACAATACATTGATCGAGAATGATTCCTTGAGTATTTTAGACAATGAATTTTTCTACAACGGTGCCGGACTTGCCTTAGGAGACCTAAATCAAGATGGTTTGCTAGACGTTTTTTTTGCCGGAAATCAAGTGGACAATCAGCTGTATTTAAATCAAGGTAAAATGCAGTTTAAAAATAGTACAGCGCTCTCAAAAGTCAATAAACCCAACTCGCTGATTTGGTCATCGGGAGTCAATATCGTTGACATAAATGCCGATGGACGGTTGGATATTTATGTGTGTAATACCCTCAGAAATGAAGATGCTTTGCGTAAAAATCTACTGTATATCAATCTCGGAAATGACGACAATGGCGTTCCTCAATTTAAGGAAAGTGCTGCGGCCTATGGATTGGATGACACGACCTACTCCTCCCACGCCCAATTCTTCGATTTTGACAACGACGGAGACTTGGATGTTTTTATCGGAGTGAATCGGATCGAAAATATAGACCCTAATGTTTTTCAAAACCTACAGAGTGAAACAGCCATTTTAAGTAAAGATAAACTCTACGAAAATCAAGGAACAGACAGTTTGGGGCATCCTTATTTTAAAGATATTTCTAAATCTGCCAACATCAATCTACACGGATTTAGCCACAGCACTTTGGTGCAAGACATCAACAACGACGGTTGGTTGGATTTATATGTGGCCAATGACTATCTCAGCAATGATCTGGTTTACATCAACAACGGTGACAAAACGTTTACCAACCAAGCCCGTTCCATGTTTAAGCATTTTAGTTTAAGTTCCATGGGAAGTGATTTTGGAGATGTGAATAATGACGGAAAATTAGATTTATTTGTTTCCGAAATGCAACCTTATTATAACAAAAGGAAAAAATTATTTCAAAAGGGGACAAGTTATACCAAGGAAATTCTAACTCGAAAATACGATTACGAATACCAATATCCACGAAATGTACTTCAGCTCAATCAAGGAACCGATCCGCATACGGGTTTGCCACGTTATAGCGACATTGGAATGTCGGCCGGAGTTTCACAAACCGATTGGAGTTGGGCCAGTTTATTTGCCGATTTTGACAACGACGGGTGGAGTGATTTGCTCATTGTCAACGGTTTTCCAAAAGACATCATTGATAAAGATTTTGGAGACTTTAGAGTGACCGCCAACCGTTTGGTCAGTCGTGAAAAGCTGCTTTCGGTCATACCCGAAATCAAGGTGCCTAATTTTGCTTTTAAAAATATGGGAAATCTCCAGTTTAGTGATCAATCCACCGCTTGGGGCATGGATTTTCCAACCTATACCAACGGAGCCGTTTACGGCGATTTGGACAATGACGGCGATTTGGATTTAGTGTTAAATAACATTAACGATCCGGCAATTTTACTGGAAAATACTTCCGAACAGCAAAAGAGCAAAAACCATTACATCCGCTTTGATTTGGAAGGAAAGTATAAAAACCAAGCCCCCTACGGTGCCCGTTTGAAGGTGTATTCACAAGGCTGGGTTCAAACCCAAACACTTTTGTCCGGTCGTGGCTATTTGTCCCAACCTGAAGCCACGCTTCATTTTGGTTTAGGAAATCATTCAACCATCGACTCCGTAGAAGTTATTTGGCCGGATGGTTCACGTCAAAGCCAATATGAATTTAAGTTGGATCAGTTGCAGACGCTTGTTTATGATCCTGTGTTGGTTAAGGAGTCATTCCAGAATTCCGAAGCAGGACTTTTTGAGGAGGTGAGTGCACAAATCACTATGGAATATAAAAATGAGGATGATGATTTTGTGGATTTTAATTTACAAATCACCCTACCGCATAAATTTTCGCAATACGGCCCCGCCCTAGCTGTGGGTGACTTGAATCAAGACGGTCGGGAAGACCTGCTGATAGGAGGGAGTCGTGGAAAAATGGAAACCCTTTTTTACCAAAGTGAAGACGGTCGTTTTGAGGTGCAACAAATCAATTTAAAAGCGCAGCCCAAAAGTGTGGATGAGGATGCTGGAATAGCCCTTTTCGATGTTGAAAACGATGGCGATTTGGACATTTACGTTGCGCACGGTTCCGGGCAATACGCTCCCCGATCATTTGCCTATGACGACGCACTTTGGCTCAACGACGGGAAAGGTAATTTTACCCAAGCCACTATCGAATTACCCACCAATGGCTATAACGCCTCTTGTGCCAAAGCCGCCGATTTTGATGGGGATGGTGATATGGATCTTTTTGTTGGAACACGTGTGGTGCCCGGTCAATATCCCGTTTCTGAGCGTTCGTTTTTATTGGAAAATATAAGTGAAAACGGCAAGATTGCTTTTCGCGATGCTTCCGATAAGATGAGTACAAGAACAGACGTGTTGGGATTGGTTACCGATGCGCTTTGGACGGATTTCAATAATGACGGTTGGATGGATTTGATTGTTGCCGGGGAGTGGATGCCAATTACATTTTTCGAGAATCAAAACGGGCAATTGCAAAAACTGGAAAAAACCGGAATCGAAAATGCAACGGGCTGGTGGAATAGTCTTTCTGCTGCCGATTTGGACAATGATGGCGACCTTGACTATGTGGCTGGAAATTTTGGCACCAACACCTTCTACCAAGGCAATGCTGAGGAACCCATCACGATTATTGCCAAAGATTTTGACGCCAACGGCAGTGTGGACCCCTTTATTTCTTTCTATTTAAGAGACAGTTTGGGGCAAAAACACAACTATCCCTATCACCCTTGGGAAGACGTTGTAAAACAGTTTAGAGCCTTGCGCAAATCATTCAATTCCTATGCTGCCTACGGTGCAGCCACTTTGGAGGAAGTTTTTGAAAATCAAGAGCTCAGCGACGCCATCATCAAACAATCCAATTGGATGGAAAGTTCTTGGATAGAGAATTTGGGGAATCAACAGTTTAAATTGCACAAACTGCCTGTGGAAGTGCAATGGGCACCCGTATTTGCAACCCTTCCTTTTGATGTGGATCAAGACGGTTTTCAGGATATTATTTTAGTCGGAAATGACTACGGGGTTGAAGTCCATCAAGGAAGATCGGACGCGCTGCAAGGATTGGTTCTTAAAAACAACGGCAAAGGGGGGTTTATTCCGCTTTCTATGGAAGACACCCATTTTGTAGTGCCTGGAGATGCCAAAAGTTTAGTCCTATTAAATCAAGGCCAACAACCGCTCTTTATCGCTTCCCAAAATAATGATGTATTAAAAGTGTATCAATCCAAAAACAGTACTTATCGGGATGCTTTGGAATGGAAGGGAGCGGAAGTGAAATGTATCGTCTCTTTACCTTCCGGAGGAAAACAATTGCAGTTGAGACAAGCGCAAAACAGTTTTCAATCGCAAGGTTCGTCCAGTCTTTGGATCCCTAAAGCGGCTATAAAAGTTGAATTTTATGACGCTTCAGGAAATTTGACCCGAACACTTGAAGATTTTTAAGATGAAGAATGGAATATTAGGTAGTACAATTATTTTCTTTGGGATATCCCTCTTTTTTTCATGTAAAGACATAGTGCCACCGGCCCCAACAAGTCTTGTGATCGATCGGGGGCACTATCACGATCAGTTACAAGGATTTTGGATGGCGCAATGCATTGCCAATTGGACCGGTTTGATCACAGAAATGGATAAAATTGGAATTCCTTCCAATGGCAAAGGAGAAGGTTTTTACACCCGCGCCGATTGGGGTGGCCCCGATCAACCCAATTTGTGGGGCTCCAACAATTATTCAAAAACCATTGACTTTTTATTGGCTGAAAAAGACAGTATTTGGGGCGCTGATGACGATACAGATATAGAGTATATTTATCAAGATTTACTCTATCACAGTGAAACCTTGGATGTAACCGGAGCCCAAATCCGGGAAGTTTGGTTGGCGCATATTCATAAGGAGGAGGAAAATTTTTTGTGGGTGTCCAATCAACAAGCTTTTGATTTGATGCAAGAAGGAAAAGTACCTCCCGAAACCAGTGATCCGGCATTGAACCCTTTTTACGAAATGATAGATGCTCAACTCACCACCGAAATCTTTGGACTTTTTGCTCCCACCCAACCCGCCATTGCCTTGGAAATGGCCTATCTACCGATCCGGACGACAGCACGAGAAAACGCGGCTTGGATTGCTGAATTTAATGTGATTATGTATGCCCTAGCTGCGCAACCTACCGAACACGCCAATCTTAAAGAAAAAACCCAATGGATGGCTTCGCAAGCCCGTCAACACCTTCCTAATGATTCCTATGCTGCCAAAATGTATGATTTTGTGGTGGCGCAATACCATTCTGGAAAAACATGGGAGGCAGCGCGTGACGGCTTGCATGAAAAATACCAAATTCGTCAAGAAGATGGCTATCGGTGGGCTACCGAAGACAAAAGTTGTAACGGCTGTTTCGCTGCCGGAATTAATTTTGGAGCCTCTATTGTTAGCCTGTTTTATGGCGAAGGGGATCTTAAAGAAACCATTAAAATTGGGGCCTTGGCGGGCTGGGATTCTGACAATCCCACCGCAACTTGGGGAGGAATGTTGGGCTTTATGATGGGAAAAAAAGCCGTGGAAAAAACCTTTGGTCGTCCCTTGGCTACGCAATTCAACATTCACCGCACGCGTAAAGGTTTTGAAAACAACGGTATCGATAATTTTGAAAACATGGCCACCAAAGGACTTTTAATCATCGATCGAGTCATCACCGAAAAAATGAACGGCCGTTTGGATTGCACCAAAAACGAATGGACAATTCCGCTATAATGTTATTTTAAGCCCGACACATAACGTTCGATATGCATCTGATCCAAGGAGTCAGAGTCGCCGTATTGTTCGCGGAGTTCAGAAAGACGTGCATGTAACTGCTGTTGTACAGGAGCGTATTCGGGCTGTCCGTAGATGTTGAACATTTCGTCGGGATCTTTTTCCAAATCATACATTTCCCATTCGTCGATGTCATAATAAAAATGCATCAACTTATACCGATCGGTTCGAACGCCATAATGACGTTTTACCATGTGTACTGAAGGGTATTCGTAATAGGTATAATAAATAGCATCTCTCCATACGCTGGTTTTTTGGTTGATGATATTTCGGAAGGAAATACCTTGTAAGTCTTCTGGAATGGGGGCGCCAGCATAATCCAAAAAGGTAGGGGCAAAATCTAAATTTTGGATTAAAGCGTCAACCTCAGAACCCGCAGGAATCTCTTTGGGATAACGCATTAAGATGGGGGTTCGCAAGGATTCTTCATACATAAAACGTTTGTCAAACCAACCGTGTTCACCCAAATAAAATCCCTGATCGGAAGTGTATACTACAATGGTGTTTTCGGTCAAACCCTCTTGATCGAGATACTCCAAAATTTCTCCTACGCCATCATCCACGGATTGTATGGTGCGCAAATAGTCTTTCAAATAGCGATTAAACTTCCAAAGCGCCAATTCCTTGCCTTCCAGTTTTTGCGCTTTCATAGCGTCATTTTTGGGAGTGTATGCGGCCAACCATGCGGCCTTTTGTTCGGGAGTAAAACGATTTAATTCGTTTTCAAATCCTGTGTTGTTTCCATAGGGGTCGGTCAACATTTTAAAGTCGTGTCCCCAACGACCGTGCCCCCCATTGCCATGGGCTGCTGCGATTTGTTCTTCACTGGCGGCAATCAACATTTCTTGCGTTTTGGCAGCCGTCCCTCGATGGGAATAATCGTCAAAAAAATTAGCAGGAGGATCAAAGGTTTTGTCGTCAAACAGTGTTAAATATTTTTCCTCGGGCTTCCAATTTCGGTGAGGTGCTTTTTGGTGATACAGCAACAAAAAAGGTTGCGCCTTGTTTCTTTTGTTTTTTAGCCAATCCAAACTCAGTTGGGTAGTAATGCTGGTTACATAGCCTTCTATTTGTTTTTTTACCCCATCAATGATAAAATCGGGATTATAGTAATGCCCTTGACCGGGTAAGACAGCGGAATAATCAAAGCCTTGTGGCAGTCCACGAAGGTGAATTTTCCCTACCATAGCCGTTTGATAACCAGCTTTTTGGAGTTGTTTGGCAAAATTGTCCTGATCCCAATTAAAATCTTGGATATTGTCCACTTTTCCATTCACAAAACTGTGTTTTCCAGTAAGCATAACCGCCCTGCTGGGTGCGCAAATGGAGTTGGTTACAAACCCTTTGTTGAACAAGGCACCTTCTTTTGCAATTCGATCAATATTGGGGGTGTTATTCAACCCATGCCCATACGCACTAATGGCTTGATAGGCATGATCGTCCGACATAATGAAGACGATATTAGGAGGACTTACTTTTTCCTGGCAGGAAAAAAGAAAGAGCGAACAAAGGACAAAGGTATAGAGTGCTTTCAAGAGCTATTTTTTTTGTGATTCCTTAAAGATAAAAAAATATTGGAAGTACTCAGTTTGAATAGCCAAAACGCTTCAATTGCTGACTGTCCGAACGCCAGTTTTTGGACACTTTTACATATAATTCCAAATGAATCTTTTTGCCAAAAAATTTCTCCAAAGACTTTCGAGCGCCTATTCCCACACGTTTTAAGGCACTTCCTTTGTGGCCAATCACGATACCTTTTTGTGTTTCACGTTCCACGAGCACCACAGAACGGATTCGAATGATTTTTTCATCCTCGTGAAATTCTTCCGTAACAACTTCAACGGAATAGGGGATTTCTTTGGAATAGTGTTCCAAAATTTGTTCCCGTATTGCCTCGTTAACAAAAAAGCGTTCCGGCTTGTCGGTAAGTTGATCTTTTGGAAAATAAGCCGGTGATTCGGGAAGTTTTTCGGTGAGTAAAGCAAGCAGTTCGGGAATAAAAAAACCACGAAGGGCGGAAATGGGGTAAACGCCAGCTTGCGGAAACAAGTTTTGCCAATGAGCAACCGATGCCTCCAAAGTCTCTTGAGAAATCATGTCAATTTTGTTGATCAACAACAGCAGGGGGGCTTTTGATTTTTTAATCTTTTCAAACAACTTCTCATCTTTAAGGTCCTCCTCCTCGGGGGTCACCATATAGACCAAAACATCGGCATCCACCAAAGCCTCTTTAACAAAATTCATCATGGAAGTTTGCATTTCATAGGCGGGTTTGATCACGCCCGGTGTATCGGAAAGTACCATTTGAAAATCGTCTCCGTTGATGATGCCCAAGATGCGGTGCCGAGTCGTTTGCGCTTTGGCAGTAATGATGGAAAGCGTTCGCCCCATCAAGGCATTCATCAAGGTGGATTTGCCCACATTGGGATTGCCAACAATGGCAACATAACCCGATTTATGTTTCTTGTCTTCCAAGGGGATGATTTTGGTTTCCAAGGTACTTAAAAAATGATGTGTACCCCCTTTCAAATGGGAAGATTTCTAATGGGAACCTTAAAAAATTAAACTTAAAAACGTTTATTTTCATTTTCATTTTTGGATTCAGATGCTTCTTAAAGTCTAATAACTTACAGTTGAAAGGGGCTTTGCAGATATTTTTGCGTAATTTTATAAAACTATATTTGATAATTAACCAAGAGCATCTTTTGCAACACCATAGGCCATTTGTTGTTTATAAAATTGAAGCTGTAGAAATTTCCTGTCGCGTTTCAGATCAATTTTATTTTCAACAAGAAAAAGAAATACGATGAAGTACCTCCATCACATTTGGGTGTTTTTTGCACTGTTTTGTACAGTTTGGACAGCATCCGCCCAGCAGGAAGCTTCTTTTTCATTGTATATGTTCAACCACCAATCCATCAATCCGGCCTATGTTGGAGCCACGGGATATTCTCAGATTACGGTGGGGAGTCGAAATCAATGGGATGGAATTCTTGGGGCTCCGGTCACCCATGCGGTGAGTGTGAGTCATCTGTTTAAAAATAAAAATTTAGGCTTTGGGATATCCAGTATTAACGACAAAATTGGCCCTACGGAACGCGTAAATATTGCAGCCGATATGGCCTATCATCTAAAGCTAAATGCACAAGGTTTAAAATTGGGCGTTGGTCTCAAGTTTAGCAGTCGTTCGCTTCAATTGGACACCTCCCTACTCACCTATATCGATTCCAACGATCCTTTTCTGGGCATTTCTCAGGATTATAATTTTTCTCCAAATGTTGGTTTTGGCTTGTATTTGCAAAACAAAAACTTCTATTTTGGAGTGGGTGTTCCTTATTTTATTGAGGATGAGGAGCTCTATTTGCAAAGAAATTTTTATGCCATCGGGGGCGCACTGATAAATGTGGGTTCGTTTTTAAAAATAAAACCCAGTATTCTTCTTCAGAAAACAGAAAGCTTACCGCTGGTCTATGACAACAGTGTTCTATTTTCCATCAATGACATTTTTTGGATAGGACCCCAATATCGCTCCAATATAAAAAATGGTTTACCCAATCAAAACACTGCGGGTTTTTTTGGAGGATTTATGGGGGTCAATATCAGCCAAAACCTATCGATCGGTTATGCCTATCAAGGGGCACTAGCAAATGCGACTATTGGGATTACCAACACCTCTCATGAAATCCTGCTGCGGTATCAGTTTAGTCCCAAAAATATCGGTTTTTTAAGATCGCCAAGACTCTTCTAATATGAAAAAGCGAATCCTTTTATTGCTGAGTTGTTTCCCTTTTGTCCTCCAAGCACAACAAGACAACACTACCGAAGTTTCCCAATTGTTTTTTCAAAACACCTTGGATTCCATTACTCTTTTAAAACCCCTTCCAAACAATTCTGTGGAGGACGAATACGGCATCCTCCGATGGGATGGAACTTCCGAAGCGCATCAGATCGAGTTTTTATATGTGACGTCCAAAAAAATGCAAGGGGAAAAACTAAAACGCAACAAGGTTCGATCCAAGAGTACAGTTTATAACCTCGCCCGGGCAGTATGGGACACTTTGAACCAAATCATGGTCGCAGATGAATTGCTTTTTGAACTCAACACCAACGTACAAGAAGGACCCGCTGCTTTTGATCCCAAAAACAAGATTGTATACTTTACTCGTAATATGGGTAAAATGGGAACAAATCAGGAATATCAGTTGAATATTTTTCAGACTCCCTATCCTCCTGTGGCGGGTAAAAGGGATCAGTTTCCCATTTTTGAAATCGATGGCAACTATTCCAATATGCATCCTAGTTTTGATGCAAAAAATCAGACACTTTATTTCTCCAGCGATCGTCCGGGGGGTTTTGGGGGAATGGACATATATCGCGTTCGGGTCAATTCCGATGGCCGTTTTGGGGAAGCCCAAAATTTAGGCGCAGCCATCAACACAGCCTCCGATGAGGTGTTTCCTTATGTGTATCGGGAAGATGTCGTTTTTTTCTCTCGAAAGCGAAAAGAGGAAAGCGGAGCTTTGGATGTCATGATGGGACAAAAGGAAGCCGATGAATGGATCAGTCGAGCTTTAGGAGCTCCATTTTTATCGGATGCTGATGATTTTAGTTTTTCCATCGATCCCATTACAAAATTGGGGTTTTTGAGTTCCAACCGTTCTGATGGAGTAGGTAAGGATGACAATTATTATTTTTTATATCGACCTCAATTAAAGGGGGTGGAGGATAGCTATTCTTTTACCCAAGACACTTTGTTTGTGGATGCTGAAGGGGTTTTGGAAAATGATCAAGTGTTGATGCTGTCCGAAGATCCATTGCAAGCCATAATTGACAAAACGGTGATTTTGGAAGAAAAAACTGCCAATGGAAGTTTGCAACTCAATTCGGATGGGAGTTTTTATTACTTGGTTTCGAATCCCTTGATTTTGGAGGATCAGTTCAGCTATCGACTCCAATCGGAATTTAACACTTCTGCACCCATACGGGTGACCTTAAAAGGATCTGAAGCGGTACAGACCAAACGCGAAGCAATTAATTTCAACCTTCGCCCTATCTATTATAAATTTAATGAAAGTGAGCTGTGGACGGTTTATCAAGATCGATTTGACGAGGTGGTCGCGGTTTTGGATCAATATCCTGAATTGAAACTCATAATAAAAGCTTACACGGATGCCAGGGGGTCAGCGGCTTACAATCAAAAATTATCGGAGGAAAGAGCGGCTTCCATCAAAAACTATTTAGTGGCTCATATTAAAAACAACAATTCCATTGAATCTGTGGGTTATGGCGAAACGACCATCGAAAATAACACCCTTAAGAATTATCTTCTGGTGGGAGGCTCTTTTGAAAAAGAGGAAAATACTAGTAGCATAATGAAAAGCTATCGGGATATGGGATATTCACCGCGAATGCAAAAAGATTCCGGGGGTTTGACAAGACTGATTGTTGAAACCTTTGATTTTTATGCCGAGGCAAAACAAGCCCGATTGGAGTTGGAAGAAAAAAATCTTTCAACATGGATACAAAAAAGCCCAGTCATCCAAATCTCAGAAGAAGCCCATCAATTCAACCGCCGCGTGGAGTTTGAGGTGGTTGTTATGGAATAAATTTGAAAAATTTATTCAGGCTTTTCATAAAGCAATTCCAAGCCCACCGAAGTTCGAGGGAGGAATCCTTCCCAAGGATCTTGGTTTTCGAGCTCTGCGGCATTTAAATAGGGGGCAAAGGCGGTGATATTTTTGAGCTTTAGACCCAGAAATGCGGTGATAAAATGTTGGTTGATATTATTAATCCTTCGTTGATCCCAGACGGAATCAGCGTAGCGTAAATATTCGTTGATATCGAGTCCAGCCTGGAGTGCTGCTGCTGGGGGCGGATTGGGAGCGATGTTGTGACGCGCATTTTCATAAGTTAAAAGATAACGTTCTGTATGGATGGCTCCCTCATAGATGGCTTTGATTCCTTTTTCATAGCCTGAAATATCATCTTTACTTCCAGCAACAAAAAAAGTTGGGATTTTAATTCCGGCCAGTCCTTCGGCATCCCAAACGCCTCTTTCCATACCCCAGGGCGCAAGGGCAACGACGGCTTTTATCCGCGAGTCAAAGGAGTTAATGAAGGCCTCATTTCCTAGCATTCGTTTTTCCAGTGCCCGACTTCCCTGGGAGACCATTGAAAACAATTGCAAGGCTTGCGAACTGTAACCACCTCCGGCAACATTCAGAGCTCCATAGCCTCCCATGGAGTAGCCAATCAGTCCTGTAGTGTTTACATCCACCAAGCCCTGTAAAAAGGAATCGGGTTCTGTGCTTAAGCGTTCCATTTCGTTTAAAACAAAAAGATCATCTAGCGAACGATTGAGCAGCGTACTGTGGAACGCAGCGGCATCTCTAAAGGTAGAATCGGTATGGTCTATGGCCACAACAACATAACCTTTTGAAGCTAAATTTTCGGTCAAATACGTCATCAGATAACGCGAGCCGGTATAACCATGCGAAACAATAATCAAAGGGTAGGGGGCGTTTGAAGGGAATACAGCCGCCTCCCGCGCTGCTCTTCCATTAAAGGTAAAGGGGATCAATGGGCGATCGGGACTATTAAAATTTCCCATCACCTCATTGTAGACCACCATTTCTTTAGCTCCTTCTTCTAAACGGGCGGGATACCAAATTTCAACGGTAAGGGGTCGGTCGTAGTATACTTCTTGATCCTTTGTGGAATTTAAGAGATCAATTTGATTGGGATTCTTTAGTTGTAGCGTTCTAACGCCCACCTGATATTCACCTCGAGCGGCCAAGCTGGGTGCATCGGGAAGTAAATCGCCATAAAAAACGGCTGCGGGATCGGTCTGACCCCAAACATCAGCAGTGATAAAAAGTATAAGCACTAGAGCATATAACCTATTTGAGCCTTTCATAAATAAAGTTTAAGAATACAATGTAGCTATTTTCTAACAAATTGGACGCTGTGTTATTGACAGTTTATTTTACAGGGGAACGGTAATATTTCAAATCCACATCCGTCATTATTATTCGCCGTATCACACGATTATTGTGTAGTAAAGACCGCTATTGGTTTTTTTTCTCCAACCATACGAAAGGATTCGTACGGGGCGATTCTAATAAAAAAATGAAAATTTTATTATTCCCTAAACAGCTCCGAATATTGATTTACAAAAATGCAGCTATTTCAATGGTTTCTTATTCTAAAGGTCTCTTTTAAACTAATTGTTCGTATCTTACAAAGAACTGGATTAGATGTTTAATAATCTTTTTTGGTTTTTGCTAACCCGATTCTGGGAAAATCCCCTTTTAATGTATATGGCTTTAGTTTAAAATGACTAAATCTTATTTAACTAACAACGAAAATAAAAAATGCTTTTTTTAGAGAAATATTATCCAGTAATACTTGCTTTTTTAAGCTTCTTATATTCTATATATCTATGGTTTACAGGAAATCAACTTGAAGGAATTTATGTTGGTCTATGGCCAGTAACAATTCTTGCATTTGCATTTGTAATAAGACAGAGAAGAAATGACGACAAAAATCCTAACTTATGAATAATCAAATAATGTTTTTGGTTGGAATAATAATTTTCATCATTTATGTATATTTTCTTCTAACCATCGTCAGAAGGCAGCATAAAATTCAACGTAAAGAAAATATGAAGTCCTATGATAGCGATAATTTGGATGGAATCAGAAATCACGAAAAATAACGGGTTTAAAACCAAAAAATAACACTATTTTAATATATAGTTTAGTGCGAAAGCGCATTGTAATTGGGAGGGAGTTTTTAGATAACTATTCTTTTTTGAGGCAATTAGGATTGTTGCAGTAAACATATTTAAACTCCTTTATTAATCAATCTTTTAAGGATAGGATTCAATTGATTTTGCAGTATCCAAAACAGTCTTTTTAAAAGGCATGGGACTCCAATCAAATGTTTTCTTTGTTAAGGATATATCACCATTATATGTTTTGCCAATAAAAGATCTCATACTTCTGGCTTCTCTATCAAAATTACCAATAAGATTTAGTAAAAAGTTTGGAGCCAACCTTGTACTTACGTTATTATAACCATTGGATTTAAGTATTTTGGCTAATTCCTGAAAAGCGAAAGGTTCTTCAGTTGTAACAATAAATCTTTTTCCGGCTGCTTTTTCATTTTCAAGCGCTAGCACATGTATTTTAGCAATATCTCTTACGTCGGACATATTAATTGCAGCTTGAGGAACCATTGGCATTTTTCCTGACATCATTTGCTTAAACATACCCATTGAAGCTCCTGATAAATCACCCGAAAGCGTTGGGCCAAAAACAGGACCTGGATTCACAACAGTAAGTTCCATTGGTGTTGCATCGGTTTGAGCATTAATAAAGTCCCAAGCAGCCCGCTCTGCCAAGGTTTTACTTTTTGCATACGTAGAAACATTTTTTGCTTTTACGTTTGTCCATGATTTCGAATCGACTTTGATAGATTTATCAGCATTTTCTAACATAGAAACCATTGATGAAGTTAAAACAACCCTTTTAATGCCGGCCTTTTTAGCAGCATTTAGTGCTCTCATTGTTCCGTCGACTGCAGGTCTTATATATTCATTTTCATCTTTCGGCTCGATATTGATAAATGGAGAGGCTACGTGCATTACAAACTCACAACTAACTCACTGGCATTTGTTGCAAATAATTTATTATGCAACAGATAGCAATAACACAACTGACCCCCCAAGATCTAAAACAATTAATAAAAGAAGCAATTCAACAAGAGCGGGCTTCTTATGAAGAATCCCTTAGCAATACTGAAGTAGACCGCTTAAATAGTAGGGAAAAAACTGCTACAGACATCTTAGACGTAGACCTATCGACCCTGCACAGGTGGACCCAGCAAGGGAAAATTAAAGCTCATGCCATAGGGAATAGAATCTACTACAAAGACTCCTCAATTGAAGAGGCTCTTATTGAGATCAAGCCTAAAAAGAAGAGGCTATGATAGATTTCATCAAACTCTCTTCAAGGTTGAATAGTACTCAGGTGGCGGATCTTCGAAGCAAGATAGATTTTTTTGAATCTATCAATGGATCAACTGGTGATCACGAGAAAATACTTGCTAATGGTAAAAAGGTCTCATACAGATCAACAGGATGGACTAAGAATATGAAGTTGGAATTATTCCCTAATGGATATATAGAGCTTGCTGGGAGCCTTCACAAGTATCATAATGACGGTAAGCACAACTTTAATCAATTTGGCAGAAAAGAGGCTGAAATAGCCTTAAAAAGGCTCATTAAGGTGACTGGATTACAACTACCTTACTATAAAGTGGAATCTGTTGAAGTTGGAGTTAATTTGATGCCTCCAATACCCTCTGATGACATCATAAATAATGCCTTGATGTATAAAAGAAGACCCTTTGAAGCTAAGTATTGTTCAGATGAAGGGAACTACAGACAAGCAACGCTTTCTGAGTACTGGGTGAAATTGTACAACAAAAGACTTCATTATGAAATTCAGGGGTATGATATTGGACATGAGATACTAAGGTTTGAGTTAAAGATTATTAAAATGAGGATGCTGGCTAAGTATAGGGTATTCACCCTTGAAGATCTTATGAATAACATTGAGGATATAGCAAGGGATTTACTCCCTAAAGCTTGGATGGAAGTAATGTTGTATGACCCAACAATGAATAAACAAACAGAAGAACATACAATAAAATATGCCAATGTCAATTTCTGGAGAGGGATTGCTAAAAAAAGGAGCTACAACTATCACCATAGAAAGCTATACAGACTAATGGAAGGAAACACCTGCGCAATACAAGCTCAGGTAAAGGATGTGATGCTGGATACGCTTGATTGCTTGGTGTAGGGATTCACAGTATATATAAAGGGTGAAAAGTTACAAATACTTCATTTTATTAATTTGATATTTTTATTTACAAAGAGTGAAAAAGATATTATTTTACTTAATATCGGTCATTTTTTTAATG
>Ga0181603_10001381_pt1 | contig 20412 bp, 17 predicted proteins | sample 041ome_13_FD_148633 | JGI IMG/M metagenome (GOLD analysis project Ga0181603, IMG submission 148633) | Coastal salt marsh microbial communities from the Groves Creek Marsh, Skidaway Island, Georgia - 041409US metaG (spades assembly) | ecosystem: Environmental > Aquatic > Marine > Intertidal zone...
TTTACGCCGCGCTCCACCGCTCTTCTTCGCCAGTTTTGCTTTCGGTGCCTCTAAAGGCGCGCCTCCCATAAGCACCTCCAACGCCGCAGCCTCCGCGTCCTCGCGTTCTCTTTGTTCCTCCTCCTCACGCCTGGCCACCGTCCCGGGAGAGGACGGTGGCTCCTGCGCGTCACTAGCATTTAATTCACCACGCCCATACGCCTCTGCCGCCTCCGCCGCCGCTTCCAATTTCTCACGCCCTCGCTTTACGTTTTCCAAAGACGCTCGAAACGCCTCGGCGTCGTACGCCGACGCATCCGCGTACCCCACGTACCCATACTTGGCGTTTTCAGGCGCCCCAAACCACATCACGCGATGACACTTCTTGCGCGGTTTTAATATATCAATCGCCTCCGCGTCTTCGTCATCTCCAAGCACCTGCGTCGCGTAAAACACACAATCAATCTCCAGGTCAGTCCCGAGATTCCCACACATGCAATCATCACCCCGGCTCCACGCGAAAATCGCATATATACACCGCGTTCGCGCCGCGTACGCACTCTACACGGCTGCGCGGGCGCGCCTTTGAGCTTTCCGAGCACCACATCTCCCGCGCGCAGCGTCGTCATCGCGAGAGAGTGCGGCTTAAAATGCGGATCCTCGGGACACCATGGCGCGCGAGCTCATCACCGCGTTGACGCTCTGCGCGCGCGCGGTGGCGTCGGCGCGCGTCGTCACGCAATCATCGTCGTCTCGATTCGTTGGCGACGACGGCATCGCGCGATTGGCGCGGCGCGCGCTGAGTACGGACCGTCGAGTGGTGGTGTTTGATGAGACATACACCAGGGAAGTTGGGACCAAGTCGGCTCCGCCGTCGTCTTCGGCGACGTCTTCGACGACGCGGGCGCGCGAGTACACGCCGAGATACAAACGCCATGGTCGCACACAATCGCCGACGTCGACGGCGTCGTCGCGACGGGTGTTTGCGGACTGGGAACGCGCCAACACGGAGCTCGCGTCGGCGTCTTCGAGCGGTGGTCGACGAGGTTTGTCCCCTGCTCGAGCGCTGAGCGTCGAACTTAATCGAGAAATCACGTCGAGTGCGAACGCAGAGGAGATATTAGAACACGTGCGCGCGAGGGGGCACTTGTATAACATGGTGAACTGCGCCACGGCTTGGCATAGGGTGGCAAAGATGCATAGACAAGGACGAGTGCCGCGCGGTTGGCGCGCCGAACGGGATGGGCGAGTAGAAGAGTTAGAAATGATCACTCGACGATTGCTGACGACGTTTGAGGTGCAGAATCTAAGTAATTTGGCGTGGTCGTGCGCGGTGCTTGGATATCGGCCTCGAGGAGACTTGTTGACTCTCGTGGCTGATGAAATGGAGCAAAAGGTGGATGCGTTTTATCCGCAAGCGGTGACGAATACGTTATGGGCATATACCACGCTTAAGCATCCACGCGGAGTGAAACTCGCGGAGATTCTTGTGCCGGCATTGTTGGCGAATATGCCTAAAGACGGTGGCGAGCTGACACGATCCGAGGGTGCAAATGATGGACAATTTAGTACGCAGGCGGTGTCAAACGCACTATGGACGTACGCGTCTTTGGGAGTTAACCCAGGCGAGAAGCTGCTCGATGGCTTAGCTTCCTGGGTCGCGAACAAGGCGGATACGTTCAAAGCGCAAGAGTTGTCGAATTCAGCGTGGGCATACGCACAACTCTTGCATCATCCGGGTGACGCTACCTTGGCCGCGCTCGAACGTTGCCTGCTCGAGCGGCGAGAAGAGTACACAACGCAAGCGCTCGCGAACACATCAATTGGTCTCGCATACTTCGGAGGCTCTAAAGATGGAGGATTGAAAAAGACATTTGAAGCAGTGACGCCATCATGGTTCCGACTGAGCGAAGGCAATAGTCAAGATATATCAAATATAACTTGGGCCATCGCGTCAGTTGGCGCATTCGAGTCAAGCTTATACAAGGCTGCCGTGCGCGAGCTCTTTCGCCGTGATTTGAAAGAATTCGTCCCCGAAGGTTTGAAAATGATCTATCATGCGATGCTCATGCAGCATGATTTCGATCCCAACCGGACAAAGGTTGACATTGTTTATCCCGAATGGGTCCAGGAAGACGCGCGAAAGACGTGGTTGTCGCAAACGACAGACACTCGTGTGAGTACGTTCCAGCACAACGTCGAGGACACAATCAAAAGTCTGGGTCTTGAGACGGTGATGGAAGACGTTACAGCTGATGGCCTGTACAGTATTGACATCAGCGTGCGCAGTAAAAATATTGCCGTAGAGTGTGATGGCCCTTCGCATTATTACTCAAACTTGACGACTGTTGAGAGCCAGAAAACAAAACTTAGGAATCAGGCACTCGTTTCCCGCGGCTGGGACGTCATGATTGTACCTTACTATGAGTGGCACGATTTGTGGAAGAGCGGTGGCGCGAAAGAATATCTCCGCGGATTGCTGCAAGAGAAGGGAGCGATAGAATAAGATTGTACGCGTAACGCGCGCGTAGTAGTTGAAAGAATCACTATAGAAATTGATTAAAATACGTGCTAGACTCGCCGCTAAAAAGGCTAGAACGTGGCAGCTAGACCTGGCGAAGTTTTTGCTCCGAGTCCCAGGCCATCATTCGCCTCTTCTTCAACGGCAGCATCGATACCGGCGTATTAGCAAACTTTTCAACTTTACTTTTCGATTTTTCCGCTGGCGTTGTGACGTTGTTTTTCGCGTCGGGAATGTCTTCGGCTACGGGGCTCGCGCGCTTCTTCTCAACTCTCACCTTGTTTTCGCTCTTGGGCTCTTTTGGCTTTTCTTTCCGCTTGCGTTCTGAGTTCGTATTTTTTCGACTTGTCTTCGGATTGGCGCGGTACGCCTTAGCCTCGGCTTCATACCTTGCCGACGTGTCTTCAATGGCTTTGCCGAACGCCTTTAGCATTTCATCGACGTGTGATGGATCAGCGACGCCAGAAGCTTTGCCACCTGCATCACCGCACACTTTGCACTTCACCGCGACCTCAGTTGATCGCGAGGCTGCGCGAGAACGACCACCTGCTATTTCGGATTCTTTTTCCTTTTCGGAAGTTTCAACCCAATCTTTCATGCAACTCTCATGCGCAATGGCACCACCATTGTCACATGAACACGCGCGCACCATTTTTCCGTAGCCGCCATCGCAGTCTTCACAGCCGCAGATGCAACACACTACGATACGTTCCTCTTGAAGCAACGATGCGACGCCATCAATAGTACCAAATCCATCATCTTCAATTTCATAGCTCTCGGGAGGGCGCACCGGCCGCGGTGCTGTTCGCAACTGTGAGTTGCTTTTATCCTCCGTCGTTGAATACTCGAGCACAACGAAAGCCTTCTCAGCAAGTCTAACACACGCTGAACATTTGTACGCCTGTGGAATTTCGTTTTCGGAATAAATTTGACAGCAAACGCCATGCTCCCATGCTCCGCAGGTCTCGCATGCCACCATGAAGCCGTATTCTTCGTTATCGCCGCAGGCGCAGTCGATGATGTCGTCGCCCATGATGCCGCTGTACGAGTACGCATGCTTCTTTGCGCGCACTAAAGACCCTCCAAGACCCGGATCTTTCGGCCCAGGCACGCATTTTGATCCACTCGCCCAAGCGTCGAACGCTGCACTGGCTGTGAACGCCGTCGCTCTTCGCTTCGCATCATCGTCAGCGCCGTTTTCTATTCGAAACGACATCGTACGGTCTCGTGCTCCGATGTAGTCCTCTTCTTCCTTATCACCTTCAGTGGTGCACGCGACGACAACCCAGTATTCCACACCGACACGATCGTTTCGCCGTTTCGCTATGCACGCGCGCGTTCTCGTCTTTGCATTCCCTGACTTATATGCGCCTCTTGCGACTGCTCTTGCGCACGCCCGGGCGAACGCCGGCGTCATCGAACACGAACAAGCAATACTCACAGCTCGCTGCTTCGCGTCCTCATCCTTAGCCCCGCGTATATCGCACCTCAACGCCCCGAGTCGTGCGTTCGGTACCTTATTCCCACTGTGATTATGCGCCGACTCCTTACCGCCCCCGCCCCCCGCCGTCGCCAGCTCTGCGTTTGTCCCGGCGCGAGCTCCATCAATACTCTCCACGCTCATCGGCTCAAACCGCGCATCGACGACGTAGTGATGATCACCACGTTTTCCCTCGGCGTGCCTGCACGTAATCGCGCCAACCATCGCGCGTGGCGTGCGTGAAATCTCCGCGCACAATCACTTCACACACACGCACAGGCAGAGGTTTTATGTCCCGATCGACCGTGCGCGCGTTAAACGCGCCACGTGCGCGCCGTCGTCGACCGCCGCGCGGCGGCAAATGCGAGCAAGGCTACCGCGATGGAGGCCGCGCGCGATACCGCGTGCGAGCCGAGCGATCGTCGACGTGTGACGCCTGAGCGGCGAGAGCCTGAAGAGACCCCAACTGTCGGACCGACGGCACAGGAAGACGCGCGGCGCGCGACGCGATCGACGACGACGATGGCGGCGTCGTACGCGTCGACGCGCGATACGTCAGGTTTGCTCGCCAACGCCGATGACGGCGGTCGCGACGTCGAAGGCGGACGCGCCGCGGATGATGTCGACGACGACGATGCTGTTGAAGCGAATGAAGATGATTCGTGTTGTTGTTGTTGCTTTGGGAGTTTATTCCGCGAAAGTCCCGAAGCGCGCGCGCGAAGACGCGAACGGGAACGCGCCGAGGCGGCGGAGCGCGCTGAGGCGCGCGCGCGGGCGGTAGCGTCGGCGCAGGCGAGACAGGAGACTTTCGCGAAGAGCGCGCACGGACGCGCGGCGACGAGAGCGGATGCCGCCGCACGCGCCAGTTCGAGTAACGGCGCGAGCGAAGCAGCGTTTGGACGCGCTAAAGCGGATTCTCTCGCGCGCGATTGGGCGAGTTGAGACGCACGTGCGCGGTGTACGGTAAAGTAGAACTCTGCGATTTGTTGTAAAAAAGTCACGTAGTAGCTCAGCGACAAAACTTCACACGTTGACGCGCGTGGCGCGGGCGGCGGCGTCATCACTACTTACGACTCGCGTTGCACGCGTTTTTATCGCACCGCACGATCGTCGTGATTGCGTTCGCGGCGTGCGACGCGTCCCATGGGTGGTCACGGTGGATTGAACATTCTCCCACAGAAGAGCTGGAACGTGTACGGGCAGAAACAGCGCGATCGCGTGCGAAGAGACGAGGAAGCGCACGCGGCGCGCATCGCGGAGGAGCATGCGGAGGCCCTGGATGCGGCTCGAGACGCGAGGTTGGGGGAATTACGTCGCGCCAAGGTGGAAAGAGGCGTCGACGAGGACGCGAGACGAGACGTCAGCGGACACGTAAACTTGTTCGCTGAAGAGGAGGCCGCAGCAGCGCGCAGTGGTGGGCGGAATACAACAAGTAGAACGATCGCGTCAGCGGCGCAGGGTGAAGACGAGGGTCTTCGATTCGGCGGGCGCGATGGCGCGGGCGAGAGAAACACGCCATGGTACGCGAGCGCGAACGGTCAAGGCGGGACGGTGTACGAGAGTTTACCTGCGCGTATTCGTCGGGAGCGCGAGGAAGAGCGCGCATTGCGGAAGCTTTCGTCGACGTCCCGGGTGCAGGCGTTGGCGGCACCGGCGTCATCGTCGGCCAAGCGATCCGTCGACGACCGCTGGCTGCGCGAGTCAAAAAGAGTCAAGAAGGAAAAGAAGGAGAAAAAACGGCAAAAAAGCTCTCGGGATGACGTCGACGAGGACGCGCTTCGTCGTTTACGCGAAGAGCGCATCGCTCGCGAGCAGCGTGAATCCGCGCGCGAGCGCGCGCTGACTGGTTCTGGTCGTCCAAACGATGACGAGTATCGTTCTGGGTATGGATACCAACCGCCAAACAAGCGCCCAAGCAATAGATAGAAGACGAATGGCTAGCCATGTAATAGATAAGAAGTTTAGCTTTTGATGATACAAATTGTTCACGAGAACGCTATGCTATTAAATGCCGCGGAAGACTGGATTTGCTCGTACGATTGACGCGCCGTATTCTTCATAGTCAGCCTTGGTGTGACAACTGGCGTAAAATCCAGGCGTTGACGCGAGTACGCTTCCTCCAAACCACACCGCCGCGCGCTGCATATGATGCGTGACGACTTCAACGTCAACTTCAGTGCCTGCTAATGTACTACCCTTCGCGGTGGCTGCGTTGCGACCGTCAACGAGACGCTTAACATCTCTTTTAATGCGCTTGCCAAAACCTTTGAACATCGTGCTCCCGCCCGAAAGCACAATGTTTCCGTACAAGTTGCGTCGAGTATCAATCGGTGCAGATGCAATGGCCTGATGCACGAGCTCCGGCAAAGGCGTGATGTAATCCGAGGAGTAAATTTCTGGTTGGAAGAATACTTCTGGGGCGAGAAAACGCTCGTAGCCGATATCCGCCGTCCACGAGTCACCTGTCTTTCCTCGTACGCCGTGCATTTGAACTATGTATTCATTCGGCATGCGCTCGTGCAACACGAATTCTTTCGCCACATCTTTGCACACATACCCATAATCTTCCTTCACTCGTCGCGCCACATCCATGGCTTGCTCTGGAGGCACGCGCTCGCCTCGTTCACGCATGAGATACTGCACAAATGTCGTTAAATCCCGCCCCGCGAGCGGCACGCTCTTAATAGAACTCCCTAGCACGTAACCATCACTCACTGGAATCACGTGCGTGACGCCATCTCCAATATCAATCACCGTCCCTGTTAACGCTGATGCGTACTGGTTTTGTTTCTTGCTCGCAATGGACGCCGCGAGCGCCAACACCGCTTGCACGCCAATGTACAATCCCGGGACGTTGAACGACTCAAACATCACCTCCGCCGTGTACTCCCGATTCTCCGGCGGGTTCAGCGGTGGCTCAGTAAGCAAAAAGTAATGCTCCTCGGGGTCACATTTCAAATACTGACACATCGACGCTTGCCAAAACTTCTCCATCATTTCCCAATTCTCCACCTGCCCGTGTCGAATCGGCCACGTCACATCCCTCGACCCCGCCATCGCCATCGCCTCGTCTCCGATCACGAAATCCAAATCATCCATCACACCTCTCATCGACCCCGCCGCAACGTTCGTCGATGACGTCGCATTCACCGCCACACACGTGGGAATCATGTGCGTCGGTTCAACGTTTTTCGCAAATCCCATCTTCGTGTACCCCGTGCCGTTGTCGATCACCACCGCCGGTCTCGACGTGGGATCCATGGCGACTGGAAAAAATGATTATCACGCGCGCTCCGTGTGTCTCGTCGTCGTCGCCAGCGATCTCGTCGTCGATCGATCAATGTCAATCGAATGCGGGGCGCACTCTGACGCTCATGTCGCGCTCGATCGCGTCGTCGCCCACAGTGTGCGACGCGCGACGCGCCATGTTCCGTAACGCCGAAAAGCTGCAACGCGCGCTGGCAAAGATGCCCGCGGCGGCGATGGCGTCGGTGAATCCCGCGAACGGGCGGTTTCGCGCGCCGGAGTTCAGCGGCCGCGTCGTCGCAGAGCTACGCAAGGCGTGCGTCGCTGCGGGCGTGCCGTGGACGCACGATCGCGCGCGTGGGGTGGAGAAAACGATCGCGCGCGCGCCAAAGGGGCATAAGCACGATCGCGAGAAGCCGCTTCGCGAGGCGAAGATCGCAGCGGCGATGGCCAAGCAGCCGGAAATCGTGGCGGCGTTTAGGGCGAGGCAAAAGACGAAAGCCAAGGGACTGGAGAAGGTTTGGGATGATTTCGTGCTGACGAAGCGCGAACGGACGCTGAAGATTCGATTGCAAGATGTGGCGGGTGGTGGGAAGTGATCGCACGCGGTTGCGGTGGCGCAGGTATGGGGGTCGTGTGCGAGCGCGTTGCACGAACGCGCGAGGCGTCGAGCGAGACCTAGGTAGCGACGGTAGATTTCTAGCTAAAATTGTATTACTTGATGACAACGAAAATCTAAAACGTGAGCGGCTCAGCGGGTTTGATGGTCCAGAGACTACCCTTGGACGTGCACAAGTCGCTTAAGACTTTGGTGTAGGTGTGCTGGCTCGGCGCGCTGCCGCCGGCGCGCGCGTCGATGATGTCGGAGCGCTTGACGACGCCGCCTTGCTGGTACAATAATCCCAAAATCTTCAACCGAAGGGGATCAATCGCGGGATCACCGACGGAAACTAACACACAAATACCCTCTATGCACGCCATTTCGCCGTTGAACATACCGAGGAGCTCAGCTTGGCGGAAAAAGGCGCACGCGGCGATATCTGGCGCTTGCGTCAGCAAAAAGCGACGGATATCCGCCAAACTCAAATGCGTCTTGTCCTCGAATCTAGAAAGCACCAACGTTCGTACGGTGGTGAGACGGATTTGCGAAATATGCGGTGGCGTCATTGGGATCACGAGATCGGTGCCTTGAAGAGTGACATCGAGCGATGGCGCCAAGGCGAGCCAGGACTCCATCTCGCGTTCGGCGACGTCGGGAAATTCTGCTAAGAATGACTCATCCGTGAGGTCATTGAATTCCCATCCGTCAGCGGTGCTTCCATATCCTCGCGGAGCAGAGAGTTCGGCGAGAATATCACGTCGCAGTTTTACCAAAGCTGAATCGTTTTGGCCGTTACGCTTCGTACACGGGGATACTAATTCTGGTTTGACGTTGCGCGTTCGGGCAAACTGAAACAACGCCGAATCGCGCATATTCTCCCAAGTCACATCGCCGTCGCAACGAAGCGTGGATTTGGCGACCCATACGCCTTGAACTAAGTGTGCGCTATCTTGAATCACGCGAATCAATTGCTCAAGCGCGACTGGTTCGGTGACAAATTGACGAATTCGGCTAAACTTCATGCACGACTTTTGTCCCATGGCGAACAACGCGCGGATACGACGTTCCAATGGCAACGCCGCGAGTTGCGATTTACTCAGGCCACTGCCATCGCCAAGACTATTTGCATCATCCGCGCCAGCATCTGAGCGTTTATTTCCACTCACGGGGCACATCACATCGAGGTACTCTCGCGCAGTCACAGCCTTACCACACGCTTCACCATGCGCGGTCGTCATCGCCTCCTTCAACGTCGCCGCCGCACTTTCGCCCGGCATAACGGGACGCAGAGGCACCCACGGCTCTTCAGATTCTTTCTGTCGTAAATACGCATGCGAATGTAAACGAATTTCTGTCTGTCGTGCCGTTTCGCGGCGTCTGACTTGCACCTGAAGCGGCAACATGCGCTCCTCCTCGTCTTGCATTTCTTGCATTTCTCTCGCCGCGGCGTCGTTGGGTTTATTCGCGCTATCCACCGCATCTAAATGCTGTAAACTCGGTCGCATTTGATACACCGAGTCTACAGGAGTCAAATATAACGATCCATTATGCATGGTGCCCACGACCACGCCCCCACCGTGCGCATCAGTCTTCGCGCTCGAAGACGTCAAGAGCAACGAAGAAATTTGTGCGTGCTCGGGCGCGAGCTCATCTCTATTCATCCCGCGTCCATGCACTGGTATCTTCATCTCAAGCTTCCCCATCCCTGATTTATACCGCACAGATTCTAATTCGTCGATATTATACGGCCGTTCGGGTGGTCGCAGTGGATACTACGCGTCGAAACGTCGTCAGTCTCCTCGCGTCCTCGCGCGCTCCGCGTCTAAACAACCGCGCACACATCGTCGTCGTCATCACGCATATGCCTCGCCCAGCGCTCGCACCTGCAACAATGTCAACTCTTTACCGTCACCATCGCGCGTGACGTGGTTAAAGTACACTGGAATCGTCTCCACGACGCTGCGCGCGTTGAAAAAGTACCAGGGGGCAACCCCCGGCGGCGGTGGTCGTCAGTGGCGGCTCCAACGCGTCACGCGGCGCGAGCGACGTCGAACGGGACGCGCGCGAGTACGATGACGACGTGACGTACGGATTATCGTCGTCGAGTTCGGGTTTGACTTCGCCGCGCAGCGTGGGCATGGTGCGGTGCGGTGTGTTGTGGAGCTCGGGCTGGCGCGCGGCGTCGAGGTTTGTCCAGGCGAGCGTCGACGGAGGCGCGCGCGTTGAAGCATTTGGTGATGCGTAGACGCGATGCGGGATGGAGATAACGTACATGATGGTGTGAAATATACAAAACAAGCATGATGCAATGTCTAGCGATGGGCGGTGGCGACGTCGGGGATAGCGGCGGCGACGGAGCGCATGTTTGTAAATCTGGAGGAGACGGCGAGAGCGAATTCGTCTCGGGCCAATGTGTTGGATATGTTTGCCGTTGAGAGCGCGCGAAGGGCAGCGATGCGAAGATCGCGTGCCTGTGAGTTGCGTTCGGGTTCGAAGCACAAATCTTTGCGTAATGCGACGTGATTAGCGACGGCATTGGCAAACCAATCGCGTTTGGCGAGCGCCGCGACGAGGCGGTACATCTGACAACGCTGTTCGTCAAAATGGCTCGCCTTGACAGCGAGTACGGCATACACACGATCCTCAATCGTGCTACTTTTACCACACGCATCAAAGCATGCATTTGTAATGATTTCTTCACAGACGTCGTCCAGGATGGCGTCGTCGTCGCCTCGCGCGACACCGCAAATGTTTGCCAACGAACACAATGCAGACATTTGTGCGTCGCCAGTGCCCTTGAACGCGCCGTACGCGATACTATCTATTATCGTCGCCATTTTTGGCACGATATTCACCGTTAATGCTTTCGATTTCGTGCACATTTGTCCTAGAGCATCAAAGACGCTTGATCGAAGGCTTCTTTCGCCGGTCTCAAAGAACTCGGTAAACATGTCACACATCTTTAGCACGAGTCCATCATCCGCGTCGATCGTTGCTCCAGCGACGCGACCACATATGCCTATACTGATAGCACGAACCGCAGGGTCTGTGTCTGTATGCTTCGTGATGCGAAGTAACGCGTCTGTGACGCCGCGTGATGTAAAGAGGCTCACCGCTGCTGGATATTTCTCAGCCAAAAGCGCAAGATTTTCGAGCGCCACGCACGATGCGAGCTCATCGTGCTTGTTACGATCGATATCTGCAACCAAATGCTCAATATATCCAGAATTGAACACTGACTGCGCGATTTCGTCACCAAACTTCATGAGGTCTTGTAAAATGCAGACGCCGCGCGCGCGCGGTACCATCTCTTCATCAGTCAACACATCCCGGCTGACGGCATCAATCACAGATTGCGTGCACTCGGGCATTCGCGTGCATATCGCCAATAACGCCTTGCGCGCATTTTCAGATGACATTAACGTATCGTCTCTAAACAGCAACATTAAAGACGCGAGCCACGTCTGCACGCGCGCCTTAAACCCATCCAACGACCGCGCCTTCTCCAAAAGCATCTGCACCAGCGCGCACGTCATCTCCCGCACACGCGCATGCGGGTATCGAAATCCGCCCTCGACGTAGGCGTCCTCGTTGACGAGTTCTTCCAACGCCTTCAACGCCGCGGGCGAACGCGCCAACTTTTCCATGTACGCGCACAACGCATCCATCTCGCCCTCATCCGCCGAAGGCAACGTGTCAAAGGCGTACCGCCAAGAATACTGACGCAGTATGTCCTCGCACACCGCTTCACTGCGCATCGTACACACATCCGTCAGTCAACGCGCAGAGCAACATCATCTTCAACATAACAGTAATCTTCAGCTCTCGCGTCGCATCGTGTCGCGCGCCGCACCTCGGTTGCCCCGGCACGTCCGCAACATCGCGCGCGAGTTCCATGAACGCCTCGCATCGCGCGCGCGCGCCGCTAGCGTCGGTGCGATCCATCTCGCGTCGCGTCGCCGTCTCACGACTTCACTCGTCTCCACGCGCGACGAAACCACCATGCGCGCGCCCGCCCGCCCGCATCGCGGTCGCCGTCGTCCATCGCGCGCGCGCGTCGCGAACATCGTCGCGTGCGCAGCGATGCTCGCATTCGCTTGCGCGCGCACCGTGCGCGCGTTCGACGACGCGTGGCTCGATGGCATCGACGACGAGTTTGACGACGAGGCCGCGGGGGCGCCACCGGCGATGGTGTCGAACGACGACGACGACGACGCGCGACGACGACGCGTCGATGCGTACGTGAGCGAGGACGTCGATGCGTTCATGGATGCGTTCGATGACGACGACGAGGACGGGGTGGAGGCGGAGATACGGGCGTTGATGCGGGAGATGGCTGACGGGATTCAAACGACGACGACGCGCGAGGACGACGAGGATTCGGACGTCGTCGACGCGTCGGAGGATGTCGAGACCGTCGCTGCTGTCGATGTTAATGACGACGATGACATGGCCGGTGTCACGGAGGTTGCGGAGGAGACGACGGTGGATGTTGTGCCTGTCCCGGAAGTTGAGGAGGTTGAGGAGGTTGAGGACGAGGCTGTTGACGTCGGCGACGCGCGAGACGACGATGTCGCCATCGTTGAAGAAGTCGCAGAAACTGATAATGTTGTTGATGACGATGATAATGCTGATGATCGTGTTGTTGATGATGCTGAAGTCATCGTCGAGGAGGATGGTGGCGAAGAGGATGGTGGCAAAGAGGATGGTGGCGAAGAGGATGGTGGCAAAGAGGATGGTGGCGCGGGCGCGGGTGACGTCGACGAAGGCGCCGCGCAAGTCGTTGAAGTTTTTGAAACAACTGAGGGCGTTGATGAAGACACTGCGGACGTGGACGGGGGAGATACCGACCCAAATCAACGCCGCAGTTTGTTGGGTAATTTATTTTCGAGGTTTGGCGCGCCGGATGAAGAATCAATCGAAGACGACTCGGCTGGCGTAGTCTTCGTCGAAGCAGAGGAGCCAGAGTTTGTGGAAGAGCCCGTCGTGGCGATTCCTGAAGTAGCCATCGTGAGCGTCGAGGAGAAAGAGCCCGAACAAGTTGAAGTAGTTCCAGTGCCCATTTCCGAACCAGTCAAGGAGATTCCGCGAGCAGAGCCGACGAAGGCTCCCGATGCGCAAAATGAAGAGACGGCGAGACGAAAACTCTTGGAGGCGCAGCAACAAGCGGCATCTGTTCCCGCACATCAACCGGTTCACCAAGCTTCAGAAGCTATTTATGTCGGTAATTACTGGAAACGAGCGAATCCGTATCATAAAGGTCCACGTGTGAAAGTTGTAGACGCGTGAGTGAGCGAGCGGCGGCGTAATTTTAATTGTAAGAATATTTTGTGTTCATCACATCCAACGCGTGCGTTAAGTTACTTTGACCGAAAACCGTTTACGCAGAGAACTTAGTGCATGACCATACCGCCATCAATGCAAATGGTTTGGCCGGTGATGTACGCGCTCGCGTCATCCAAAGCCAAAAACTTGACCAAACCGGCGATTTCTTCCGGTTGGCCGTAGCGACCAGCCGGGATGGTGGTCAAGATCTTCTTCTCCAACTCTTCACCAAGAACGGCGGTCATATCAGACGCGATAAAACCCGGCGCGACTGCGTTGCACTGGATGTTACGACCGGCGTATTCACGAGCGACGGTCTTCGTCAAGCCGATGACGCCCGCCTTGGCCGCGGCGTAGTTCGCCTGGCCCGCGTTACCAGTCACACCGACAACGGACGTAATGTTGATGATTCTACCCGCTACCGGCTTCTTCTTGCCCATGAGCTTCGTCGCCGCTTGCGTGCACAAGAAGACGCCCGTCAAGTTCAAGTCCATAACTTCTTGCCACTGCGACAACTTCATGCGCATCATCAACGTATCTCTCGTGATACCCGCGTTGTTCACCAAAACGTTCACCTCACCGAACGCATCCATCGTCGCCTTGAACAAAGCATCAACTTCCTCCGGAACCGCAACGTTCGCCTTCACCGCGATGGCATCACCGCCGGCAGCTTTAATCTTTTCGCAAACCTCATTCGCGGGACCTTCGCTCGCGGCGTAATTCACCACAACGCGCGCGCCCTCGGCGCCGAGCTTCATCGCGATCGCGGCACCGATACCTCGGCTCGCGCCCGTCACCACGCACACCGGTCCAGTGGCCGCCGCGCGCGTGAGCACCGCGCGGCGGGACGAGGCGCACATCGGCGTCCTCTTGGATGCCGCGCGCGAGCTCTTGAGCGACGCCACGCGCGAGCGCGCGGCGAGCGTCGCGGCGGAGCGCGCGACGGTGAAGGATGCGGAGGACATGTCTCGGTCGTGCGCGGCTGTGCGACGGACGACGGGCGTGCGGGGTGCGAAGACGACGGGCGAGGCGTCGCGGAGTGGCACCAGGAAACCTACGTATGCGCCGCGCGGATAACGAATCCAAACATTGGGGGACTCGAATGACCGATCGCGACTCAGAAGGGATGGATCGCAGTGGCGACGCGATACGTGAAGGCTTTTGTTTTAGAGTTAATTTCATCTTTACACGTGCTCGATAATGGCATTTTCTCTTACGCTAGCCGTAAGATGGATCTACGAATTTAGGGGTTGGTGGCGGGGCGGTGAACGTCGGCGTCGAGACGCGCGGCGCGCGTTGACAAACGCGCTCGGCGCGCGCTCAAACGAGCGACTCATCTAATACGCGCCTTCATCCTCGTCATCATAGTCGCCATCGTCGTCAATAGTCGCCGATTCATATTGTTGATATTCACTGATAAGATCGTTCATGTTGCTTTCGGCTTCGGTGAATTCCATCTCATCCATACCCTCGCCAGTGTACCAGTGCAAGAAAGCCTTGCGACGGAACATCGACGTAAACGCTTCAGACACGCGCTTGAACATTTCTTGAATAGCCGTGGTGTTACCGACAAAAGTGGCAGACATCTTGAGACCCTTGGGCGGGATGTCGCACACGGACGACTTGACGTTGTTCGGGATCCATTCCACGAAGTAGCCAGAGTTTTTGTTTTGCACGTTCAAAAGTTGCTCGTCAACCTCCTTGGTGGACATGCGACCGCGGTAGAGCGCAGAGGCGGTGAGGTAGCGGCCGTGACGAGGATCAGCGGCGCACATCATGTTCTTTGCATCCCACATTTGCGCGGTAATTTCCGGCACGGAAAGCGCGCGGTATTGTTGAGCGCCACGGGACGTCAAAGGCGCAAAGCCAACCATGAAGAAATGCAAGCGCGGGAACGGCACCAAGTTCACCGCGAGCTTTCTCAAATCAGCGTTCAACTGACCCGGGAAACGCAAGCAGCACGTAATCCCGGACATAACGGCCGAAATCAAGTGGTTCAAGTCACCAAACGTGGGGTTGGTCAACTTCAACGTGCGGAAGCAAATATCATAAAGCGCTTCGTTGTCGAGCACGACGCACTCGTCGGCGTTTTCAACCAATTGGTGCACGGACAACGTGGCGTTGTACGGCTCGACGACAGTGTCTGAAACCTTCGGAGAAGGCACGACAGAGAACGTGAGCATCATGCGGTCGGGGTATTCTTCGCGAATCTTGGAAATCAAAAGCGTACCCATACCGGAACCAGTGCCGCCTCCGAGGGAGTGGCACACTTGGAAGCCTTGCAAGCAGTCGCACGACTCCGCCTCCTTGCGCACGACATCCATGACAGAGTCGATCAACTCAGCACCTTCGGTGTAGTGACCCTTCGCCCAGTTGTTACCAGCACCCGTTTGCCCGAAAACAAAGTTATCCGGACGGAAAATTTGCCCGAAAGGACCCGAGCGCACCGAATCCATGGTACCCGGCTCGAGATCCATGAGCACCGCGCGCGGCACGTAGCGACCTATACATACGCACAATCGCGCCCGCGCGCGTCTCTCGTCAGTCACCCGATACGTTATACGAAGAACACATCACCATTCGCATCGCATCGCACGCGCGCGTCGACATCACGCATCAAACGCTCCAAAAATAATCACCATCACGCAATAAGAGCCGTTACCCAGCCCATCGCGTCGCATCGCATCACGCACCTCCACTGGCTTCGTTGTAATACACGTTCACGCGTTCGAGCTGCAAATCGGAATCACCAATATACGAACCATCGCCACCGATGCCGTGTTCATCGCAAATCACCTATCGCGCGACGTCGCACACGACACGAACGCGTCATCGTCAGTTTGGCGATCTTTCGCGCGCGCGGGCACACACAATCTCACGAAAATCGCGCACGAACACCACCGCGCGACGCGCGCGAGCGCTGACGAACCTCCCAAAACTTTGCACCGATTTGGTTCCCGCATTGTCCGGCTTGAATGTGCACGATCTCACTGCGCGCGACGACGATTAGGTTAGACATTCGGCACGCCGTGCGCGCATCGCGAACGCGATCGATCCGTTCGAGTGGAGTTTCGTCCAAAGGCGTCGCGCGACGGCGCGGCGACCGATGCGCTGGCGGCGGGCAAAACGAGGCGCGTCACGGCATTCGTCGTCGTCGTCGTCGTCGTCGCACGTACCGCATGGTGCAACGTAGGCTCGCGCGTCGTCGTGTGTCGTTCGACGACGCGCGCGCGCTTTTCCCCCTGTTTGAAGTTTTGGAGGGACTCTGGAGGGACAGAACGACCAATGACGACCAGGGAAGCACCCGACGACACAATTTCAAAGTTGCACCACCAATGACAGGTGGGACGCGCGGAGTTACAACGCCGCGGAGCTACGGCGACGGGTATGCGAGTCTAGATGCGCGTAATTGCGCGCGCATGACGAGCGCGGATAAGGCATTGATGATGCCTAACACGATTAACCCACGCTGGGCACCGGTGAAGACGACGAGGGAGGTGAGAGCGATGAAGACGAAGAGCCGGCCGACGACGGTGCTGGCGTAAAACGCCTCGGCGCCCGAGCCTTTGGCGTCACCGTATGCGGTGCCGATGTAATATGAGGCAAATGTGAGGCATAGTACGCCAAAAACACGAATCCACGTCGCGGCAATGTCCAAAGTGTTGAATAAGATGGAGAATACCGTGGTTGGGGCGATTAAGAGGAGCGCGCCGGCGACGCCGATGTAGGCGCCGGTGAGATAGGCGCTTCTTCGCGCGCCCTTCCGCGCTCGCGCTTGCCGTTCGACCGCATCGATGTCGATACCGCTGTGTGTATCGGTACTAATCACTAACTCCCCCTTTTCGACGCGTGCAACTTCGGGAACGTTTCGTTTCACGCGTTCGTCCACCGCGCCGGCGTAGAGCAAATGCGCCGGAGCGCGCATCGACGCCGCGCCCACACGCAACACTTCTGGTCGCATATCCATCGCGTGCACGCTCACATCGCGCGCATCATCGCCGTCGACATTAATTTCTACTTCTCCAAGCAATGATCCCCACACGAACACGTCCCCGCGCGCTATAATTCGCCCATCTCTCGCGACGTCCCCGACGACGACGACGTCGCCGTCGTGTTCGATGACTTCGCCCGCGCCCACTGTCTTCTTCACTAAAAGCGGTGGTTGCTTCGCCGCGCGCGCGGTCGTCGATGGACGCTCACGAAACGCATCGGCGTCGCCGGCGTAGCGTCCGCGTTCGATCGCCCGCGTCGTCGTCGTCGTTGTCGTCGAGCGTCTTTGCGTTGCGCAATAATAATCACCATCTCCATCAGCTCTTCTCGCGCACGCCTTGACCAACGCCGATGTCGTGGTGGATTTCGTCGCCGCGATGCGTCGCGCCATCGCGCGATGCATCGTGCCATCGCTCGACGCGCGCGCGGGCGCCACCGCGCGCGCGAGCGCGGACATGTCGCGCGTCGAAGGGTGCGAGTCGCGGAGTGTGGAGCCGCAGTGTGCGCCTCGCGTCAGCGCTTCGAGCTCGCGCGCGCACGCACGCACGCTGTCGTCGCGCGCGCGGATTCGGGGCGCGCGTCGGCATTTGCGTCGACCGATCGCGCTCGCCGTCGCCGTCGCCGTCGCCGTCGTCGTCGTCGTCGTCGTCGTCGTACGTGTGGTGCGCTCGCGAAGCGTTGTGGATAGCGACCGCGACCGAGTGGCGACGATGAACCGTGATGTCGCCCCCGCCAACGCGGCTGACGACGACGCTGCCGCGCGGTTCATTCGCGAGCTCGAGTCTGGAGCGCTCGATGACGTCACCACGCTCGATATCGCGGGGTTTGGGCTGGAGAGCCTCCCCGAGAGCTTTGGGCGGCTCTCGCGGCTGGAGACGTTGAACGCGGCGAAGAATAAGCTCACGTCGCTCCCGGCGTCGTTTGCGAAACTCACGAATCTGCGTACGGCGTTCTTTTTGGGGAATATTTTTGAGGAGGTGCCAGAAGTGCTCGGAGAGTTGCCGAATTTATTTATGTTGTCGTTCAAGTCTAACGCGTTGCGGGCGGTGCCCGAACGCTCGTTGGCGCCAACGTTAGTTTGGTTGATATTGACGGATAATAAGATTGAACACTTGCCAGTGTCAATTGGTAAGTGTGTGGGAATGCGTAAACTCATGCTCGCGGGGAATGCGCTTACGGCACTGCCGCACAGCATGGGTGACTTGGTAAATTTAGAGTTGGTTCGATTGGCGGATAATCAGTTGAAGACGTTTCCGAATTGGTTATTAAAGCTTCAAAAGCTCGCGTGGTTGGCGGCGGCTGCCAATCCGGCCACGAACGAGAGTGCGACGCGCGCTAAATCGCAAGCAGACGCGGCGAATGTGCCTGTAGTAGATTGGTTAGAATTGGGCGTCGACGAAGACGTGCCGCCGCTCGGACGCGGCGCGTCTGGCGTCGTGTACGCAGGCGCGTGGAACGGCAAGAAAGTTGCTGTCAAGGTGTACAGTAGTGCGGCTAAGACAAGTGATGGGCGACCCGAGGACGAGATGACGGCATCGGTACTCGCTGGAACCACTGAATCTTCGGGTGTGATTAAAACCATTGCTCGATTTACTCGCGGGGACTCGCGAGGATTGGTCATGGAATATTTACACCAAGGCACGTCGTCTAGCGCCGATGAACCGCAGTGGAAAAACCTTGCGGATCCTCCGAGCTTCTCAACGGTGACGCGTGATGTGTACGGCACCGACGTTCGTTTCACCGTCAAGGAAATCTTGGCCATCGCGCACGACATTGGGGGCGCGCTGGTTGATCTCCACCGGCGAGGCGTCAACCACGGGGACGTATACGGGCACAATATTCTATACGTGCCAGAGTCCCCGGGTGTGAATCCACGAGCGAAATTAGGTGACTTTGGCGCTTCATTTTTCTACGACGTTGATCACGAAGCACGCGCGGATTTAATCTTTGCTACCGAGCTCAAAGCGTACGGACACTTGCTCACGGAGCTCGGCTGCCGCCTCACCCCGGGCGCGCGCAACGACCAAAACGTGGTCACCATGTTTGACTTTCTGCGCAAATTAGCTTTAAAATGCATCGACGGCCAATGCGCGCGCGCACTTTTCCCTAGCGCGATCAACGCCTTGGGAGAATACCGCCGCGTCGTCGTCGAAAACGCGCTGGACGTCGACGCGCACGCGCGCATCCTCGCCCTCGCGCCCTTCGTCCTCCTCTCCAACCGTTGATCGCCAAATCTCTCGTCGATCAAACACGTGCGCGCATTGTAATACACTTTCACACTCCACACTCACGCGCGCGCCGACGACAATCCACGTGGCACGCCAAACGTCACCCACCTTCGTATGCGCAAACAGTGCGACACCCATGGCGACAACATACAACGCGTGTATTCTGTATGGGCAAACAGTATGCGAGTACGAATGTTCGTGCTCTACGAAAATTCGTATTCTATATGGGCAAACAGTATACAATATCGAGGGTGTTGCACATCTCGAGGGTGTTGGCCCAGCGATGGACCACGTCGTCACACCCCGTCCCCGACGACGGCGTGCGCGCTGAGACGATCGATCGCGATCGCAGTGCGAGAGCTTGAAGTTTCACGCGTGTCCCGTGCGTTCTTTCGCGTCGCGTGTTGATCGCGTCGCGTGTTGATCGCGTCGCGCACGCGCACGCGCACCGCACGCGCGCCGATTCGTTTAACAGTTGGAGCTCGACGTTCGGCGCGCTCGTGACGCACGCGCGCGAGGTGGATCGTGGTCTTGGTTGCGCGTGAGGTTGGACGGTGATACGTGTTTGATGCGCGCACGCGGCGATCAAGGAATGCGCGCGGGATGCGCGCGCGAAGGCGGTGATTGCGATGGGCGTCGCCGCGCGCGCGAGGGACGCGGGACGACGCGCGCGTTCGCGTTGTTCGTCGCGGCGCTCGTGAGTTTTGTGGCGATCGCGCGAGGTGAAGCGCCAGAAATGGTTGCACGAGATGAATACGAGCGCGTTTCGGGCTTGGGCTACGCGCCGAATATTCGTAACGTCGTTCCCACTGCTGGATTGGTGGCGCGTTTTGAAGGCAAGAACGCCGTCACGGGTTCGGCGTGGTCGAGCTCTGTCGGAAATGCCAAAGGTGCGGTTTACGCAGGGAGCGTGAGCAGGAATTCCGCGAGTGGCTACGGTGCGGAGAAGCAAGTGACGTATTTGTCTGGTGACACGAACGCGAAGATGGACTTTGGTCAGATTCTTCCCGCGACGTGGACGTTGTGTACGTTGGCTCGATAC
>Ga0181603_10001442_pt1 | contig 19849 bp, 18 predicted proteins | sample 041ome_13_FD_148633 | JGI IMG/M metagenome (GOLD analysis project Ga0181603, IMG submission 148633) | Coastal salt marsh microbial communities from the Groves Creek Marsh, Skidaway Island, Georgia - 041409US metaG (spades assembly) | ecosystem: Environmental > Aquatic > Marine > Intertidal zone...
TGTACTGGTTCGAACTGCTTACCTTTCTTGCTGGTTTGGTCTTCTGAATAATGTGGTAAAGCCATTTTTATCTTTCTTTTATTTTATATATCTTTCGTTTCTTATGCAAAGTTTCCTGTTGCGATTTCACCAGTGTTCAAAATAGTAACACGTGATACAAGAATTTCAAGACCTTTAACCGGTTCAACGTATGTATCTAAGATACCCATGTTGTTATCGATTACTTCGTTAGTGTTATTTGTAGTGTCCATAATGTTTCTATAGTCGTAAACACCACCGTCTTTCTTAACCGACTCCATGAAGTTGTCAGCTAGAGTTTGGATCTCTAATCTTGTTTGTGCGTTGTTAAACTCGAACAAGTAGTTTTGTAAGATTGCAGCTAGACCGTCTTCGATGTAGATCATTGCTTCTCTTACGTGAGCTGATGAAAGAGCTGACTGGATTGACTGTTGAGCAGTCTTGTTACCTTTAATTACAATACCAACTCCTCTTTCGAATACGATTGGGTTGTAACCAAATGGCTCAAGTACGTCTCTGTCATTCTTGTCGAACGCAAATTCAACACCTTGTACGCCAGTACCACCTACAACACCTCTTCTTGGACCTGCCACGATTGACCATGGTAGAGCGTCAGAATACTTGTCGATGTAGTTGTTTGATACGTATGCTGCTGGTGGAATTACTTTAGTTCTTCCGTTCTCTAATACATTCAGACCTGGACCGTAGTAGAACGCAAAGTTTGCGCCTTCGTTTAGTGAAGGTAGAGTGTATAGTGCAGTTGGGTTAAGGTTTAAGTTACCACCTGTTCCAACGTATCTTGTTTCAAATTCACCGGTAAACTCATTCATGAACGATGGGTTTTCAGAGTTTTTAAGTTCTTTAACCATCGGTGCATTCAAGATCGCACTTGCATTTTGTCTCTCTTTACAAAGTTGAGCAATTTCTTCTTTGTTTAAGATACCGCCAGCTTCTAATGAACCGAATGTATCAACAACGTATCTGAAGTCGATTGCGTCTTTGTCGATAAGAGTATTAGAAAGACCGTTACCTGGCTTTAACATTGTTAAAAGCTCTGCAATTGTCTTATCAGTTTGAGTTGCACCTTCGATCGGGAACATCTTGTAAACTTCAGTTGCTTCTTCGTATGATCTAAGAGCATACTCTGGCTCAACTGACATGTTTCTGTGACAGATAAACTCGAATGAGTATTCTGTGTCTCCGTTACCGTCAACTACTGGTGTTAACTTCTTAATTTGCTTGATTCTAGCCAAATCGCCTTGATCTGCATTTGTTGGTAAGTACATACCAACTTTGATGTGCATCATCTCGCTATCTGAATCTAGTGGATTGTAGTTCGGGTTGAACGCTGGTTCAGAACCACCTGCTAGAACTAGTTTAGACATTGTGAAGATACCCGCACCTTTGTCTAAGAATGTCCATCCTGTTGGGAAAACAGCTGTTCTTGCGTTTGCGCCAATTGTTACTACGTTAAATGGATTGTTAAGTGTATCACCAGTTACTGCTCTTGAATAAGACGTTAATGCAACTGCTGTTTGTCCAGAGAATACTGAAGCTGAGAAGCCGTCGTTACCGTCTGGTGAAATAACAACCTTATTAGGATCTGAAGTATCGATGTTAGCAATCTTAACGTACTCACCTAAGTTTTCTGAAGGTAAGAATGTTGTACTGTTTACGTCGTTAGCAACCCATGATGCTGAAACGCCCGCTGCAGTAATCTCTAGTTCACCATCGTTGTTGATACTTAGAACTGCTGAGTTAAATGCAGCTGGAGCAGCTACTGCGCTAAAGTTTTCGTAGATAGACTTGCTTGGAGCATCACTACCTGCGATTGTTAGAGTAGAATCAGTACCGTCATCTGTAACTACGTCAATCTGTACGTATTCATCTGCGATTTCTGAGTATAACCATTCTCCTGCTTCAATGCCAATTGCTTGTAGCTGAGCTGCAGTGATGTTTCTAATAATCATATCACCACCTGCAGTGATTTCAACGATTCTACCATCAGGGTTAACGCCATCTGTTAATACAACACCGTTATTTACGTCTTCTTGTACTACTAAGTGTGATAGTAATTCATAGTCTTGGTAGATGTTAAAGTCTACACCAACCATGTCGATTGCTGCAATTGCATCTTCATTAACCGCACAGAAAAGACCAGTTCTTCTAGCCTCTCTATTGATTAGGGTCTCGATGTAAAGCTGACGACCTTCGTTGTCTAAGAATTCTGGAATCATTGAACCAGTGTATTGAGCTATTAACTCAACTTCTCTCAGTGCTGTGAAGTTAGATAGAAGATCTTTTCTAAGACCATCACCTGTAAACATTGCACCGTAAACTGGATCGTTGTTTAATTCTGTTGAATCAAACTTACCTTTGAATACTAATACGTCGATCATATAGTCTGATACGTATTCTAGTGGATCTACACCTTCTGGTACATTACCTTCACCATACCACTCTCTTGCTGTTACGTTAAAACCGTCTGTGTTTGCAGCTTGTCTAACGATGATTGTGATTGGATCTTGCTTAATGTTTACGAAAGTAAGAGCGTTTGTTGAAGATGCTGTAGTGTTACCAGCTATTGCTAGTACTTTTTCATCATCTGGTGCCCAGAACTTACCGGTATCGAAAGCCTTGCTAAACTCATCAGTTAGAGTTGCAGCAGTTAGACCTTGATCGCCACCTGCAGTTACTGGTGAAACGCCGTTGATTAGATCGTTTTCGTCTTTTGCGGTTAGGTTCATTGCCAAGATTGGGCCTCTTGAAAGAGCTTCAAGCGCTGATCTGTGGAAGAACATTCCTTTTCTTTCTAAAGACTTGTCAATACCGCCGAATACTTGAACGAACTGCTCAGTATCTTCGATTAAGACTGGTGTGTTGTAAGGTCCTTTTTTAGAACGACCAACAACTAGTCTAATAGTCTCAGAAGGAATATTAACCGTCTGTGATTTGTCGAACTCTAGACGATATACGCCTGAGCTCTTGAACTGTTGTAATTGAGGACTTAATGCCATTGTTATTTGTTCTTTTTTTTTAGATTCTTTGTTTATATATCTGTGCTACTCACGTTTTTTACTTCAGTAGATCGTAAATATCGAATTGTAAATCTCCTTGTGCGTCATTGTCTTTATAGAGTACTCTTTCCATCTCTGTGTGTAGGCTATCATCAATCACGTCAAGTAGTTCTTCAATGTAGTCTGCGTAGTCAGTTGTGTTTAAAAATTCAGTCGCAGTAATGGCAGTAATGATAATATCGTCATGTCCCATTTGAGCTGCATAACCACCACTTCTACCTTTACCAAAAAGACTAGCTTCTTGTACTGTTTCTTCGTCTGTTATATTTATTCTATTGTTCTTGTATAATTTGGCAAAGTTCTGACAGAAAATTGCTTTATTATCTGCTTTTAATTTAATACCTGGTTTAAGAGTTCTAGAATCATGTCTGTGTTTAAATCTTACAATCATCTCATCGTCAAAGTCATTTCTTTGTGGAAACACGGTTGATAGGTATTTGAATAAGACTGTACCGTAAGTATTGTATTCCACAATCATCTTCACGTTTTCGTTGTAGAAGACTTCAACTGCTAAAGTATAAAGTATCTTTGCAAAGTCTTCAATCACATGTTCATTACTTCTAAAACGACCAACCTGCTCTAGTTTAAAAAAGTCATACATTGCACCTGGATTATTTACCAGGTTAATCTCTTTGGTGGTCATCGGTTGAATCTCAAAGATATTAATTACCGAGAAGTCACCACCGTTACCTTCAGCAATATCTACTGTAAATAGCCAGTAGCGATCTTCGGTTCTACACTCTTCAACGTCAAAATCTGGGTGGAATTCTAAGAAGCCTTCCACATCAATGCTAATATCTTCGAATTGATCTAGCTCTCGACTGACGTATTTTGTTTTTGACTTACGCATCTTCTTTAAGTCAACCGGGTCTAAGAGTAAATTAGATGAACTAACAAACTCATTACCATACTGTCTATTAAAAGCTTCAATAGAACCTAAATTCGCGAGCTCTCTATTGTACCATTCATCATCTCTGTCTGGGTGTTCCCACCAGTCAATTCGCATTGGGTGATATTCATTCTCATTTCGTTCCGCAGCAGCATAGATCTGATAGAACTTATTAAAACCATTTGGTGTTGAAGTAATCGTGATCCTTGATACCTTAGATGCTGAAAGCGTTGGATAAACGTTTTCATAGAACGCATCTACAATCGCAGGGTGAATATGTGCGAACTCATCTAGGAACAGGTTATGAATGGTAAAACCAATACCTGCTTTTGCTGTAGTTGATTGACCGGCCAGGCGACAACCGTTGTCACATCGCACGTTCATTACATCATACTTGATAATACCAGGCTTCATAAAGAAAGGTAAGTTCTCAACAACAACCTTAGTCTTATCAATAATTTCTTTTGTAGTATCTGACTTGTTTGCCAGAATTAGTGTATTCTTATCTGTATTAAATATTAAGTACCATGCATTATAGATTGATGCTGTAATTGTCTTACCCATCTGTCTGGATGCTAGTACAATATTAAAACGTTCATGTTGAAAATTACGTAACATACGCTTCTGGTAGTCACGCAGCATAACGTTTTTAATTCCATCATCTGTCATTACTACTGCATATTTCTCTGCAAAGTAGACAATGTCAGTGGCACATTTTGCCAGCTCTGAAATCTCAGCGTCGGTATATTCAAAGACGATGTTACCTCGGCGCAGGAATTGTTTACCCTCATAGAAAGGCATCTTCACTTTAGGTCTATACCCTTGGTCAAGTGCTAACAAAAGGTCATTAATCTGCTTAGTAGACCAGACAATACGGTCCGAGTCCACATCAGATTCACCCTTTGGGATCCATTTGTTATCTCCTACGTAATCGCTCATTCTTAGTCTTCTTTTTCGTCAACTAGGTACATGAAGTTAGATGGGATAACCATCTTTTGTATTTTTAGAGCTTTGAGTAAAAGGCCAACAATTAAGCCACCTGGCATAACTGCTATTGCACTTAACCCAATAGTCTTTAATACATCTTTAAGTTGATTGCCAATTTCTGTGCGCTCTTCGTCTGTTATCTCTTCTCCATGTCTTACGGATCTGTAGATTTTAGAAAAGGCATCTTTAGTTTCTTTACTCTCTTTTGCAAGAGCTTTAAAGAATTTAGAAGTTGACTTACCTAAACTTTTTAAACGTGTGTCCTCATTAACAAAACCTTCAAATAATTGTACTTTTCTCATCTTTATATTTCATCTGTTTCTACATCTTCAACATCTTCGATGTCTTCAATGTCTTGTTGGTTAATACCTTGCTGGATGGCATGCATTAGGTCTTTAGTTCCACGCTGTACGTTTCTGCTGCTACTGTCACCACCGGCTTCTTCAATCTCACGTTTGTCATCTCTCTTCTTATAGATCTCAATATCACGTGCTATTCTTTTAGTAGCCTCTTCAGCTGCCATCAGGTACATGGTTTGAGATTTGATGATGTCTAACATTGATTTCTGCAGAGTTGCAAGTACTTCAAACATTCTTGGTGCTAATTCACCATCGTCAATTGTTTGTAGTAATGTAGTCAGGGCTCTTTCACCAGCTTGGAGCTGATAGATTAATGATGACATTGTCATCTCATCCATCTTCTTTTTGGCTTGAATATATTCATCTTTCTCGATAATATCTGCATCGAGATAGAATTTCATTAGACTTGTAATGGTCTTCTTGGCCTTCTTGGTTGAGCTTGCTTTCATCTCACCATAGTTAGCCGGAGCCATTAGTTGTGTGTTTCTCTGTGTTGCTGGCAGGTCTCTTGGATCAGACTCAACGTCAATTGAGTCTTCGTCACCGATTAGATTATCAAGTTCACGTCTAATCTCGTCTGCCTGCTCAGATATACTTCTTTTATCTTCGCTCATAAGTTGTGCTTTTATATGCTATATATCTAGATTATCTAGACTGACTGTACCTTCTTAATTGAATTGAAGGAATAGCATTGTCGATTACATGTGCTAACTGCGAGTCTCTAACAACATACTGCTGTAAGACATTCATCTGTTGATTTTGACCTATTGTCTGGCCAAAGATTCGAATATTGGTGACATCTAGTTTAGCTGGTTGTAACATCCAGTTCTTAGTAGGTTCCCAGGTACGAGCATTCGTAAACGACTTGGTTTGATTTAGTTTAGAAACTAGAGTTTTACTAGAGTTGCTAGGTGCCTGTCTGTTGCTATTAGGATCTAGACGATATAAATTACAAGACATCTGCTTGTACTTATTGCTTAGATTATAGACTAGACCATACCAAACATTATTCTCAAGTGCTAAAGCACTACCGAATATATGTGTCCCGTTGTTTAGATAGACTTTAATGCTAGAGCCGTTGGTTGTTATTTTTAAACCATTTTGATTAGAATAGCCATCGATGATAACCTGTTCTGTTGTATCAACCAGCTTTGGTCTAAACCAAATAGTCACTGCAAGATTCTCTTCCTCTGTTAAGCTTGAAACCTTATTGTAAGCTACAAGTTCCATTGATTTATCCGGAGTTGAGTCTAGATCATAATTGTTCTTAGAGACTACAGTCCACTGATTTCTTAATTCAGCATCTGAGATTGTAAGTTTCTTGTGTAGTCTAGCTCTAACGCCGTCGCCGACCTCAGCAAATACAGTTTTGTACTGTGTTGGTTTAGTTACCTTCTCGAATTCTTCTTGTCTCTCTTCACCAAAGATTTCTTCTTGGCCAACTGTTAGATCTGCAAGTTCTTGTTCGACTTGTGTGTCCTCATGGATGTTGCTTGTACGTTCTTCATACTTGCGCAACATTAACTTCCAGTAAGTTAATTCCAGATTAAATTCATCAGCATATGCAACAGTGTTTACTTCATACATGCGATTAATTCTCGGGAAATAGAGATAGTCTCTGCTACGTGGACTTGGTCCAATACCAAATGCTTTCTCAAACTGAGTCTTGGTTAGATGAATTTCAAACTCATCAAAGCCCATACCAAAAATGTCGTAGTTGAACTCTCTTGTCGGGAACTCATTGCCCGGTACCATGATCTTTAACTCGGCCGACTCTTTTACGTTATAGAGTGAATACTCTTTCAAGATTACGTCGCGGCTGCGATTATCCGGCTCAACTCTAAAGTATTTTACTGGATGGCCCCACATTTCAGTTGAAACGTCTGAAATCTGACGATAGACTGAAGTTGGCTTAGTCAAGGCATAAGGATCCCACATCTCATCTGTACATTCTGCGATAATGTTTGCACATCCTGTCATTGCATAAGGATCTACACACTCGCCACAGAATTCTGGACAGCTGATAATTGTACCTGCTGCAGTACTCAATTCATACGTCAATGAGAGTAGTGTTATCTTGTTAACATTGCTCAATCTATCGACTTCCAGTCTAAGTTCAATCCAGAGTGGTTGATCTGGGTTAAAGTTAAGTCCTAACAGATCATAAGGCCCGTTGTTAGTCGTCAAAGGCAATAGCTGGCTCATTTCACCAGGCTCTTCACCCTGTGACCAACGGTATTGATAAGTAAAAAGATTATTTGCGTCTTCTGGTAAATAGAAAGTTAGACCGCTTGCCGTAAACGTAGGTGCTTCGATAACTGTAAACGTATTCGCGTCAACTACTTGATCGACTGTATAGTATTCGTTACCCACGATAAACTGATCACCTGAGCTTAGGTTTAAGTTCGTATTTGTGCCGGTAACTGTGGTGGATGCAGCTACAAAGTTAAGAGTACCTGAAGTGTTTGGTGTACTAACACCAACAACTGATGTCCAGCTTAAAACATTCTGTACGTTTAAGTATGGATTTTCTAGCTTTGCATATATTACATCACCGATCTGGTCTGCTGTAAAATTATTTACCATTGAGGCTTAAGTCTGTATTTTGTTTATATATCAGACTCAATATCAGTGATTAAAAGTATTTCTGGGTTATCAGTCTCATATGCCTCAAAATATTGTATCATAGCATTGAGTATAGTGAAGATTTCATTTGTGTTGTTTGCAACAAGATAGTTATCAATCTTATTCATTAACTCATTAGTCTTAACTACTTTAAAATATTCACCTGAGTTTAACAGATCCATCTTATTTAAAAGCTTATTAATAACATAAGTTTGATGGCTGTTAAAATGGTCAAAGACTCTGAAAGTACCTCTTAGTGTTTTAATACTGAACTTGATAGTTTTAATCTGCTCGATCTCAACTATGCGTTTATAGCTCATGTTCTTATTGAGATTGACTTTAAGCCATCTAAGACTAGTCATATTCTCAAAAATCTTTTTAATAAAGTAGATTGTAGTCGCTTCTTTGTGTAATAGACTTTCACCGACTGAGTCTATTCTGTTTAGATCATCATAGAAGTATTCGTTAACTACATTTTTAAGATCATTTGCGGAAATTAAGACTGACTCCTTAGCTAACTCTTTAGAATTATAATGGCGCTTGAGTAAGCCCCATAGTTTTAAATCTATTGAGTTATACTTGTAGAGTGTAATATCTACAACTTCTGAAAATGTATCTTTATTTTGAGTAAACATCAACCTGCTCTTCAATCTTTTTTAAGTCGGCGTATAGACTTTCTTTGGCAAACTGCTCAAGTTCTTTAAACTCTCTGTTGCCAATTTCGTTCTTCTCCATATAGATTCTAACGGCGCCTTCGCTTGGAGTATATTTATCCTTGGCCGTGGTCTTAGCCTTTTTAGTTTTAGTGTACCACCAGCCGGGCACAGACTTAAATCGCATAGCGACCATGCTCCAAGATTCTACAACTGCAGCTCCGTTGATCCCGTTGTGATTAAAGAGATTAGCGTTACTTGGGAACTTAATAGCAAAGAAGCGATTAATCATAAAGTGATGGCGCTTCTTGTTGTGGTTCTTAATTTTATCAAATTGATCTCGCTTCGTAAACATGATCTTTACGAAGTCAAATAGTTTAGTTTCGTCTAACATATTATTTTATCCAGTCTAAAAATGCTAAATGGTAAGCATCCAGTAAAGTAAATTCTGAGACGGATGAACGTTCTTTCCATATTTTTTCAGCACTCTCTTTGACTTCTAGCCTTAAACCATGTGCATTAGCCTCAGCTAAAATCTCTTGTATCGTAATCTCTTCTTGTAAAGTATGCATTAGAATAATTTGTTTAAGTTTTTAGTCTTAGGTGCTGCTTTTGTTTCTCTGTCCGTGCTCTTTTTACCAACCAGTTTCATCGGCTTTACAGGCTCTTCTTCTGGAATATCCATACCTGCAAATACATCTGGACCAGCATTATGCTTCTTCTCTAGCCAATCGGTACCTGCTAGGATCTTATCCATTTCAAGTAGAGTTTCAACGTTGTTTAAAGCACCTTCCCAGTCATTTTCAATGGCTGCAAAGATAGCTTTCTGAATAGCATCTGGAATAGTTCTAGTATGTAACAACATCAATGCAATATTCTTAGTCAGGCCAGCCTTAATCAAGTTTGTATTACTGTGGCCGACAACTCTATAGATAATGTCTGAGAGTGCGTCTTTATGTTCGGTAGAGAATAGATAGTCGATTGTAAAATCTGCATGTTCTTTTGTAAACTGATCGTAGATCTTATCAGCCATCTTATCAGTAATTGAGTAGGTTCTCAACTTACCATTCTTCATCTCTTTCTGCCAAGTCACAACTGACTGGATGTTATCCGACTTGTCACCTACAAGCATCTTAGTAAAGATAAAACGATCACAGTCAACTTCTTCAATTGTAACTTTATTTTCTTTTACCCAGTCTAAGATTCTAGTCTGATAATCGTCTCTAAGCATATGCTGGCCGCCCATGTTGAATAACATGTCGTCTCTATCCATTTTCTGTGCTGCAGACTTTTCCATGTCTTCAACAAAGCCAGGATATGCATACAGAGTTCTCTTAGTGTTATAGTACCAGATTGTATGTGCGTCGTTTGCAGTTGAATGATTAACTAATTGGATTAAGTCACGGTCACCAGTCCAAACGATACAGCTTTTGCCGCGATCGTTCAGCATTGTTGACCAACCAAAGAGAACATCATCTGCTTCAGCACCGCTGATCTGATGTACTGTTACACCATGCTCTTGCATGATCTTTTGGAATTCTTCATAAATTGAGTAAACTGATGTCCAGTCTACGTCGCTCTTTTGTTTTCTAGTACCTTTGTATTCTGCTTCTGGGTATAGGTCTTTACGCCAAGACTTAGAGTCAACTGCAATGACAACGTCATCCACAAAACATTTAAGCTTGCGCATCTCAGATGCAAAGTCAATTGACAGTTTACGCATAAACTGTGCTTTTTGTTTATCATCACCTAGAAGCATACCGCTCTTAGGTTTAGGCAGAACAAAAAGGCGGCTAAAGACAAAGTAGTTGCCGTCTATTAATAGTGTATGTTTTCCCACCTTCATATTGTTATCTTTTACTTACAGTACAAATATAATAAAAATATTTGACACTGAAAAATTATTTTACAAAAATCTTGTTATTCTCTTACAATAGTCTGGATCTCGTATACACAGCTTAACATGGTTACAACAGGATCGATTACATGGACTCTTTGTGCTTGGTGCTTAGCCACTGTAATAATGATCTGTGGTATATGTTTTACGCTTTGAGATCTTTCTTGTTTTATATATTCGACAAAGTCATCGCCTAGTGTCTGTAAGATGTCATCTGTCTTTGAAGCGTAATTGCTTACCAAGAGCTGATAGTTCTTAGCTGGATCTGTCTCGTTAAAGATTAGATCAAAAACATCTTTATAGACTGAGTTGAAGCGTTTAACTTCTGCTTCAGTAATATGGTTTGTGCCTTGTGTTTTATAGCCTTGTAGCTTATTCAAGGTGCTTCTTAGATCTGGGAAGTTACGACGTACAAACTCAACTAATGCTGGTTTTTCAATTGTCATCTCTTCTTGGTTACAGATGTTATAAACACGCTTGATATATTTCTTAGTCAATTCAGCCTCTTCTTCCTTGTCAAAGTCAAAGTTAATTACTTCAAATCTGCTTAAGATTGGATCTGGTAATTTATTGATGTAGTTACATGTTGCAATAAAGCGGCTGTTACTTGCGAATGTTTCCATTGTTGCGCGCAGCGCTTTAAAGAACTGATCAGATACACCGTCAACCTCATCCAGGATTACAACTTTAAAGCTGCCTGGTTTGTCCATAATTGAAACCGTTGAACAGAAGTCAGTGATTCTAGTTCTAATCACGTCAACCGAAGTATCTGTTGATGCGTTAATATAAAGATAAGGCAATTCAAACTGATTAACGATTGCTTTAGCTGCTGATGTTTTACCAGTTCCAGGACTACCTGCAAACAGCATATTCTGAACTAGGCCATCTTTAAACTTATTCATTACACGATCTGGTAAGATCAACTCGCTTAAATCTTTTGGACGATACTTCTCTGTGAAGAGCTGGTTTATTGACTGCATATAAATTACTTTTGTATCTTATATGAAAGCTGGCCTCTTAGTTTCACTGATAGATAGTATATATGGCTAGATCTTACGCTGACATTAGAATTGAGAGAACCGGTGGTAGTTATCCAATCAACCGATATGGTATTAAACTGAAGCCTCTTCAGAAAAAGCACCGTAGATTCTTGGTTGAAAACCGCAATATCAAGAAGTGGTCTGGTGATGACCAGTTTATTCACTGCGTCCTTAGAATGCAGAAAGTCAGCACAAAGGATAGTACCTCTTACAAAACATACTTTGATTGGCATTCTAACGCGCCTGTTGACATTAATGGCTTAAAAGAGAGTGCTAATACAATCGACTGGCAATGTGCGCTCAGCGGCAAACCAATCAAGTCTAAGTTTATGAATTTTGATCTTGAAAACTTTGTGCATCCAGAATACCATGATGTCTTAAAGGCTCCAATGGTCGACAGCAGGATTCTTAAGAGTTCAATTGAGTTTCGCCGTAAATGTAAAGAACTCCTGCTCAATGAGAGACAGGAGTTCCTAGATCTTGCAAAGAAGAATGCTAAGCGTAAATTAGATTAAGCTTCGCTATCTTCAGTTTCTTCTTTATCTTTAAATTCTTGTTGAAGCTTTTCCTTTTCAGCCTCAATTCTGGCTAAGTCTTCTTTAGAAGCATTCTTAACCTTTTCTTCTGCGGCTTTCTTTTCTTCTTCAGCCTTCTTTAATCTTCTATCTAGTGATCTTACTGCATTACGGTAAGTCTTTTGGTATCTTTCTTTTTCTGTATCTGTAAGAAGTTTTGAGTCTAACATAAACTGAGCGATTTCCATTCTAACCTCAGAATTTAGAGTGCCTATAAAATCTTTATACTTTGGGTACTTTTCAATCAGAGCGCCGTTCATATCTTCTGCTGCCTGTCTTAACTCTTCGATTTTTTTGTTAAATTCTTGAACCTTCTGTCTTGATCTATCATCAAAGTCTTGCTTCTTATAGTCTCTAAGCTCTTTTACGTAGATCTCCATCTTTGCAGCTTTTATCTTATTAGCTCTAACCACTTTTTTGTGTTTAGCTCTAATTTTAGCTTTAGTAACTGCTCTTTTAATCAGTATTCCAACACCTACACCAGCAGCTCCAACAACACCAGCTGCAATTACTGGAATCATATATAACTCTGCTGACACAATCTGATCTACAGTACCTTCATTGAGTTGTGATTCATTTGCAAATTCCTCAACATCTTCCATGTTATTTGCAAGGTATTCAAGTTTGTTAATAATGGTATCAACGTCTTTTACAATATCTGTTCTAATGCCTGGTTTTACATCTACATTAACATCAACATTTTGTTTAACGTCAACATTGCTAACCTTAGTATCTACTGCAGTTCTCGTCTCAGCAAATTCTTCAAAAAGCATTAATTTATTCTTAAGCTTCATCATACTCTTATTTTTTTAGTATCTTTGTATTATATATCAGACTTCTATAAACAAAAAAGAGGCCCTCGAATGAGAGCCTCTCTTTATTATAACGTTTTATCTAGTTAAAGATTATAGTTCAACGTTGCTAACTTTGAACTCAACGTATTGAGTTTCTGGGTGGAATCCAGCTTCAACTAATGCGAATCTAGACTTAACAGCTACTTTAGGAGCCATAGTTCCTTCAGCAATTGTTTGTACTGATTCAGCCATTAGGTAAGGCATGAATACTAGACCAGCTGAGTTACCGTCACCTTTTCTACCTACTAGGATTCTGTGTGTACCAGCAGAATCACCTAGGTAACCTCCGTTGAAAGGAAGTCTAGGGTCAGTGTAAACGTTGATACCTGCTACAGAACCTACTGGGTAGATTGCACCTGCAACTTGGTTGAACGTGTTAGCCATTGGGTTAGGTACGAAACCTGCGATACCTTGTAGAGCTGAAGCGATTTTAGCATCAACTACTGCGAAGTTACCAGCACCTCTTCTACCTTTGTTAGCGATAAAGTTAGCTGCAGCAAGAACGTTAGTTAAGATTCTTCTGTGAGCTTCACCTCTAGTTTCACCACCATAGTTACCAGCTGGAGATAGGTCGATAGCAGCTGAGAATGGGTTGTCAGTAGTGTTAGTAGCTGCAAGATTTCTCATTGACTTCAAGATGTAGTCGTTGATAGACTGAGTCAATTCGTTAGTTAATACTGCTTCTACTTGAGCAACAGCGTCAACGCCGAATTGTTTTAGGTCTTGTACTTGCTCTCTAGTTACACCAGCAGCAACTTGGAAAGTTTCAGCAGCAACTGACTTGCTGAATAGGCTTAAGCCCATTAGCTTGTCTCTAGTTGACTCACCTTTTTCTCTTGAGAAAGGAAGAGCGTTACCGTCTGTATCAGCATCACCAGTAAATCCTGGGATGTGATCTTCCATAGCTTTTACTAGTTCAACTGAACCAGAATCAGCACCAGCATCTTCTAAATCAGCAGCTACAGTTGCGTTAGAGCTATCTATAGTACCTACTTTAAAGATTGACTTACCGTCAATTCTTGAAGTTCCTACGAATTCGTAGTCACCGTGATCGTTAGCACCACCAGTTACAGCAGCGATGTCTGCAGTTCCAGCACCTGAAGCTTTTACGTAAGTTGGAGCTACAGTACCGTCAGCACCGTTTGATACTGCGTTAACAACACCACCTTCGTAAGTGTAGTCTAGGTAAGAAAGTAATCCCATTGGACCTGCCATTGGTACTACTGGTACTAAGTCTAGACCGATAGTTTGAGCAGCAACCTGCATTGCTAAAGGAAGCAATGTTGGAGCTTTGTCACCTGAACCGTTTGCACCTGAACCACCTACGTTAGCTGTGCTACCGTTAGCTGGGAAAGATACTGCGCCCATACCAGCTAAGTTCATACCTGGGTTAAGTGCCATAATGTTTGCGTCTTCGTACAGCTTGTGATTGTGGCAGTACTCAGACATCCATGCAAGCTTGTTAGATTCAGTAATACCTGTAGCTTCCTCAATGATAGGAGCCCAAGTGTTTCTGATCTCAGCTTCGTTAATTAAATTTGCCATTTTTGAATGATCTTTTTTTGTTTGTTTATTCGACATTCGATGGGCTTTCTGCTTCTTTCGCCCTATTCGTCGATCAGTTTATATATCTTCTTAATTTTTTGCTTTTTGCAAGAGTTAAAAAGGAGAGTGAATTAACACTCTCCCCTTAAATTTATAGAATGAACAGATAGATTATTTGTTAAATCTCTTCTTGAATTGCTCAGCGTAACCAGTTACATCATATCCAAGACCTTTGTTCTCTTCAACTTCTTTCGACTCTTTAATCATTTCGATCTTCTCCATTACTGGAGCAGTTTCTCTTAGATCTCTAGTTTGCCAGAAGTTTCTTACTTGGTATTCTGTTTCTAGTTTGTGATACTTAGACTGAGCTAAAATTTGATTCTGCTTAGCTTCTGAAAGGTTTGACCATACTTCAGTGTATTCTGCTGGCATTGTCTCTAGTACGAATGGTTGCGCCTGTCTAGACTCAACAATCATGTTTGATTTTTCGATTAGAGAAACAATCTCAGATTCTGTCATGAAACCTCTCTTAGAAACAAATTGTCTAACTTCAGTTTTTGCAGCTTCGTTAAGCTCATTGTATTTAGACTGAGTTGTTGAAGATACTATTCTAAAGAATGATGGATTCTCATTCTCAGCTTTAGTTGCGCTTTCAACTAGTGCGTCTAACTTAGAAGAAACTTCTTTCTTGTAAGCTTCTAATGGATCTGAAGCTCCATCTTCGCCTTCGTCTTCTGGCATTTCATCATCAGCCTCTTCTTGAGTACCTTTATCTTCTTCTGAGTGTACTTCTTCTGGCTCATCAACACCATCCGCAGCACCTTCAGCACCTTCTTCTGCTTCTTGTCCAGCTTCTTCGCCATCAGCACTTACGTTACCTTCTGCAGAGTTGTCTCCAACTTCTTCAAGTTCGGTTTCGTCTTTCTTAACAACTTCTTCACCTTCAACGCCAGCTTCTTCACCTTCAACGTTACCTTCTTCTTCAACTACTAAGTTTTCGTTGATAGATTCAGCAATGTACTCAGCGTATTCTGAAATTGACTGCATGTTTTCTTTTAAGTAGTTAACATACTCGATAAGGTTCTCACCTGATACTGTATTCTCATTGTGAGCTTCTGCAAGATAGTTAGCGAAGTCTTTTAGTTTTGAAACTCCTTCAGCAACATGCTCTGTATACTGAATACCTTCGTCTAGTTTTTCTGCAACATGCTCTGTATACTGAATACCTTCGTCTAGTTTTTCAGCTAGAGCTTCAGAGTATTGAATACCTTGATCTGTTTTTTCTGCAACATGCTCGGTGTACTGAATAGACTCATCTAGTCTTTCAGCCACATAGCTAACGTACTTTTCAAGTTTGTTAACGCTTTCTGCGATATGGTCGCTGTGACCAATCACTTTAGTAATTTTCTCATCGACACCTGTGGTTTCTTCTTCAGACCTTGCGTCGATAGCCTCCTTGATTGACTTTATTTCTTTAGCAAGGTACTCAGAGTACTTGTTAAAGTCTTCAGCCTTTACAAATTCTGCCATGTTTTGATTTTCTTTTATTTGAGTATTTGTGTTTTCTTGTTCTGAATTGTTTTCTAGAATGTTAGCCTCTCCGCCCATTTCATAAATGTAGATGCCATCATCGTTGCTGAATCCATAAGACTCATTAACTCTCTTTAGTTCGGCATTCTCGAAGCCAGGATCTGCTACTAGGTCATAAGTGAATAGCTGCTTGATCTTAACTTTACCGTTAGATTCAACAGCACCTGCAGCTCTAGAAGAAATTTGAAGTGGTACACCAGCGTCAACAAGTGCTTTAGCCTGACGGCCAGCATCTGTATCTAGAAGTCTAATTTTACCACGTACTTCTTTTGTATCTTTATCATAGTAAAGTTCTTCTACTATGTGTGACACGTTCTTTAAAGAAGTATCGAATTGTGTTGGGTGATCTAACTCGCCCAAAAGCTTTGAAGACTTAATTTTTGCTTGAAGAGCCTCAATCTGCGGAACATATTCATCTTCCGTATAGATTCTGTTGTTTCTGTTCTTTTGATCTATTTGACCAAAAATACCCTCAAGCACATAGTCTTTGTTTTCATTCTTATCAACCGTAAGTGCCGATGAGGACATCTCAACGATCAATAAATCTTTACTATTTTTCATTCTATGTGTTTTTCTATTTTTAATATATATCAGCTTTGCTTATGTAAATATCTTATTAGATGTCAAGGTCTAGCTTAGGCTCACCTGCGTCTCCGCCTTCTTTAGCCTTATCAGCCTCTTCTTTCTCCTTTTCTTCTTCGGCTTCTTTCTCCTTCTCTTCAGCTTTAACCTCGTTAAAAAAGGCAGTTATTTTTTCTAATTCACCACTAGCGAAAGAACCTTCACCATACTCATCAAAGAAGTACTGCTTGAATTCCTTTTCGGTTGGTGATGCCTTAATCGCACCTAGTATCTCAGCGGCCTTAATAGTCTCACCAGAATCTAGAGTATAGTCATCAACGTAAATTTCAGATTCTTCGCCAGCTTTTAGAGCCTCTTTTATGAATGATTCAAATGTTTTGTAAATTTTCATAATCTATATATCTTTTAAAATCCAAGACCGCCCATTTGATCCTCATCACTCTCTTCACCAGCTTCTTCCATATCTACTCTGGTTTTTGCCGCTGCGTTGGCTTGAATCTCATCGTCAGTCAATTTAAGGTATTTTTTCACAAGGTACTCCATTTCAAAGTAGTACTCTTCTTCCATTGTTTCTTGGTTGGTTGTCATCAGACTGTCTCTCATACTACCGATGAATTCTAGTCTACGCTCCATGATTTCCATGTGCTTTAATTCAGCAAACATATTCTCTTCGTTGAATCTTAATGCAACTTGAGTTTTAAACTGTGGGTCTTCGCTAAATTCTGGGTATTTAAGACACATTTGAATAAAAAGTGGCTTAACTAGTATTTCTTGGAATGTAGATCTTAAACGCTTGATAAACTTGCTGAACTTGATCTCATCACGAATCATACCATCAGCTGCAAGGTTAAAGTCTCCACCGCCATCTTCATATAAGAATCTTGAGTAAGGAATTTTAGATACGTGCTTTAATTTATCACTGAAGTACTTAAGTGCTTCAGTATCTGATAAATCTGGTCCATCGCCTCCAAGTGTTTCAATTTCTGGCTGTTCACCATCTTTTGAAGGTAACCAGTACTCTTTGTTGAACTGTAGCATTGGCTGGCCATCTGTGTGTAGTGTTGCACTTTCCCAATCAAAATCAACATTCTCCTTATAAGAGTTCATCAGCTGTGCCAAGGATTGCTTAGCACGAGTCTTAGACTTACCTCCAACTGGAATAATAAACTTCATTCTAAACGAAGCATTAGTCACAGCCCATACAACTCTTGTATGTTCCATGATTCTTAATAAGTTAAATGCTCTGATTAGTCGTTCTAGATAACTTACACGGCTTGCCGTTGTAATTGAAGAGTAAGATATGTAAAGAACCTGCGAATCGTAAAGTTTACGTTCTTTTGTTGGATCGTCTTTAAATTGTACCCAAACTTTTTTACCATCATCATGGTTGTAGCCTGGAATAAGTGTAATCGGATCAATCTCTTTGAAACCAATAATCTCAGTTTGATCTGGATTGTATATAATCTCAAACGCTAGATAACCATCAACTAGAAACTTTCTAAAATAGTACCAAGCTGATTGGTCTGTGTTAAAACCAAAATAGTGGTAGATCTGTCTGAAATATTTGTTGAGGTCTTTCTCAACTTTTTCAGAAACGTCAAGTCCTAAGATTTCAGGTTGACAGAAAAAGTTTTTATCATCATAAACTACAGTCTCATCGCAAAGAATGTCTAGAATATCTTCAATCTCATCATTGATTGAAAAGTCTCTGAGTTCTTCTCTCTTCTGTTGATATTCTTGGTCAAAGAACGGAATGTTCTTCTTAAGGTTAATGTCGGTCATCGACAGAGCAGCAAACGCACCGTAGATGTCATCATTGTCAATACCCATTGGATTCATCTGACCATAGCCAAACATATCCTCCATTGGGCCTATTGCCTGAGACTGGCGTAGAACCATGTCATCATAACGCATACCGAATGATGAAAGTGACTTCAACGTGTTCGATAAGTTAAACGGTTTGCTACCGTAACTTAAAGGTCCGTTTCTTTTATTTGTATAACCTGCCATATTATGATAGTATTTTCAATTTTATATATCCTATTTTCTAAGATGATTTCTGAACTGGTATCTAATCTGCCCAATTGAAGCTCCGTTGAGTTCAATAAAGTCGCAAAGTGCTATTCTAGCCCAGTTTTCATAGTTAACTATTTTTTGATTTGATTTTAATGCTGGTATGTATTGTCTAACGGCAAAACCCAGTCCAAATCGCTCTAGAAAGGCCTTAGCACCAGTATATGTTAATGGTATTTGACCTTGCATTCTTGCCACGCCGTTTTTGCCTGCTTTTTTAGACTCAATTTGACCTTCTAGTCTATCATATATCAAGTCCAGCATATCTTCTTTAAAAGAGACTGGTAATAGATTAAGGTTAATACCGAAGTCGTTTCCTTCTACTGAATCCAGTGCAAGAACAACTGGATTGCGATCCCACCACGGTAGAGTTGCTTCATTTTTAGGCTTATCATATCTAAACACGTGAATCATGCCTGTTCTAAATCTACCACCATATCTAGCCACAGCACCTTCTCTAACGTTTTTGCTGCTCTCAACAAACCATTTTTCAGCCTCTTTACGTGCTTTAGTTTTGCCACCAGCTTCTCGGCTTAATTCTTTTATGTCTTTCTTAATTTTACCCATCTTAGCCTAGAGTCTTTTCAGTAAGCACAATGAAACGCCATCCACGAGCTTCTGCCCATTGTTTAGCGTATGCATATTTGTCTCTATTTTTTATGTATTGCTCTGCCAAAAACTTATATGAGTTAAGAGCCTTCTTTGAATTCTTGGTTGGTGGCTTTGGCTTTTTAATCTGAGCTTCTGGTTTTACCTCAACTAAAAACTCTTTTTCGCCTTCTTCTGTTTTGGTCTTCATGTAGAAGTCTGGATAATATTTATGTTCTTTATTATCTATAGATGACCAATATTTAATTGTAACAGGTTCGCTAGACCATTTTAACACATGGTCTCTAGTGTCACACATAATCATGAACTTGCGCTCCCATGAACTTCTGTAGATGATGGGAGTAGGGCCAATATATTTGTCTGGATTAGTAGGTTTAAAATAACCTTGAATGTGGCCTGAATTATTACTTGGCTTTAAGTTCTTTATCGACATTAGATGTTAAACATGCCACCGTCGTGATCTGAGCCGTTTCCAC
>Ga0181603_10001468_pt1 | contig 19694 bp, 20 predicted proteins | sample 041ome_13_FD_148633 | JGI IMG/M metagenome (GOLD analysis project Ga0181603, IMG submission 148633) | Coastal salt marsh microbial communities from the Groves Creek Marsh, Skidaway Island, Georgia - 041409US metaG (spades assembly) | ecosystem: Environmental > Aquatic > Marine > Intertidal zone...
ATGAAAGCTGACGGATGATTGGGGAACACAACACCTCCTCGGTCCGCCATATGTCCTCAGAATCGAATGCCAGGTTCGGACGTAAGCATCAGATAATACTCGATATTTAAACCCAGGCGCTATTCGTGCCGCATTCGAGTACTGACCATTACTGTAAGGACGAAGAAAAATAGATTTCTAGCACATAATGTGGTATTTTAGTTTCACTGGTATACTAGATGTGTGCCATTCTTGTAGCCAACGTAGGAGATTAAAATGAAACTACAAAGCAATATGATGATGTTCACAAGAGCGGCTGGGATAATTTATGGACTTTGGTTCTTCTTAGCGCCTTCTTCATATTTTTCTTTGATGCTGGTTCCATCAGAAATGGTGAACGAGTTGGGCATAGGACAAACACAGCAGCTCGGTTTGGCGCTGTTTGGCATTGTTTGGTGGATTTACCGTACTGCACCATTCATCACAGCAGATAATTGTTCCGAATTTATGATGACCCATGCTGGAGGATGGGGCATTTTTGCGGCCGGAGGCTTGTTCTTAACAATAACATCTGGTGTTCCAGTAGCAGAAAACACCTTCTTCTATCAGTCTGTTGCATTTCTAATTATCGCTTTAGCTTTTTACGCAAAGCGTACACCTTCGGAAGCTGGTGTCGCAGCCTGATTTCACGAGGAGCTAAGAATGGCTCACTTCTGCAAAGACTGTGGGCCATTTTCGTATACTAACTTTGCCATCCACTTATGCAGAACATCCAAAGGATAGCCAGAACCATAGCCCTGCCCTACTCCGTCAGTTGCCCAACCCCCGATTTGATCTGCGATGTCTGCAGGACATTGTATTGCACGCAATCGGTCACGCATAGAATGGCGAAAGCTATGAACGGTACACCCTTTTGTAACATAGTTCCTGAGCCATTTATTGAGCGCCGCACTAGCTGAATTAGCCGCTGTCACATCAGTTCGGTTGTAACGAGGAAAAGCGTACATGCTGTTGTTGCCCGCTTCCAAGAGCCTCTGTGCAGCCCAGAGTGATGACCCCACGAGCGGTACATCTCGTTGGCTAGCTGCAGTCTTTAGGTTTCTCCATGGGTGCTTCTGGATGCGTACATAGGGTATTTCTGCATTCAAGAAGAGATCTTCTTTAAGTAAGCCTGCGCCCTCAGCTAAACGCATGCCAGTATCAGATATCAGAGCGATCAACCATCTGAGATCATCATCGATAATTCTGCATTCTGATTGCACCTGGTGTAGCTCTGATAACACAATAGGCTTACGCTTGGTGACGCCTGCTGCACGATCGTGGTAAACCCCTGAGAACGGATTAGTTAAGTCCAGGGCATACTCAGATGACGCAAAATTGAAGATTGCTTTAATGTATGAGAGGTTTCGGGTGACGCTGGATCCAGTCAGACCCTTTTTGACTAACCAATCTCTGAATCTTAAAGCGTCAGATCGTGTGTATTGGTCAAGCAGCTTATTTCCTGCGATTTGTACCACATACCCATAAGTTCGAGTTGCAGCTGCTTCGAAAGATTTTGGACGGCCCCTGCCCTTTAATTCTAAATAAATTGCCAACGCTTGTTTTAAGTCAGGGATATCCTGAGCAGTCTTATTTCGTTGTTTTGCATCCTTTATCATATCAACGATCGACATCTTTGACATTTCAGGAACTTCTGAAGCCGTTAGTCGCAAGTGTGACCAGTATTTCTCAAGATTTGCAGAGGTCTGATTGGCCTGTAGCTTCGCCCGTCTAAAACATTTAGTCCGAAGGCTTTTCACAATTCGAGTCGACGAATAATCATCGGCCAAATCCTTGGGAACTCTGCGGGTATAGTAAAAGTAACCGCTGCGAACGAAGGTATAAGGTACAAGTTTGGTCTGCATAATGGTCAGTACTCGAATGCGGCACGAATAGCGCCTGGGTTTAAATATCGAGTATTATCTGATGCTTACGTCCGAACCTGGCATTCGATTCTGAGGACATATGGCGGACCGAGGAGGATTCGAACCCCCGACCCCTTGATTCGTAGTCAAGTACTCTATCCAGCTGAGCTATCGGTCCACTGCGTGGGTCTCTAAGGGTTTGGCCAAAAGTTTGCAAGAGAGAAATGGTAAGTTTTCGAAATTATTTTTCACCCGCCTAGGCGATTGATTTCGGAAGCGTTATTTTAAAGCGGGTTCCCGTTGCGTCGCTGTGTTCCAGTGTCAGTTGGCCACCGTGGCCGGCCACCAATTCTTGGGCGATGACCAATCCCAGACCGGTACCGTCTTTGCGCGTTCCGCCTGAAAATGCTTGGAACAGATTGCTTTTGGCTTTTTCCGGCAAACCCGGACCTGTATCGGCAACAGTGATCCACCAGTCCTCTTCTGTCTCACCCGCATGTATCGAAATAGCGCCCCCCTGCCCCGCAGTTTGCAACGCTTGGCGGGCATTGCGCACAAGGTTTTGCAACGCGCGCGACAACTGTTCGGGATCAACGCGCAGGGTCATTGCACCGACATCGGTTTCCATCTGAATGCGGTCCGCGTCCGACAGCGCGAGAGCCTCTTGCGAGAGGACATCCTCCACAATTGTTTTGAGCGCGACCCGTTCAAGATGCGGCACGGGGTCCTGTACCCGCCCAAAGGCAAGCGTCGTTTCGGTCAATGAGACCGCACGTGACACCGATCGCATCAGTCGCGGCGCCATGCGTTGGACCATGGGATCATTGCTGTCTTCCATACGATCGGACAAAAGCTGCACAGTTGACAGGATATTGCGTAAATCATGGCTGACTTTGGCGACGGCCTCGCCCAACATGGCGAGGCGCTGTTTTTGTCGCAAGGACGCGGATAGGTCCCCTTGCATCTGCGCCAATGCCGTCTCAGCAAGGTGAATTTCCCGAATGCCAGAGCTGGGCGTCATGATACGGCGGATATCTTGGGGGGCACGTGCGTAATCCGACATGGATTGGGCAACACGTTTGATCGGTTTCACGATCAAACTACGCACCGCGAAAAACAAAAGCGCGGCGGTGATAATTGAAATGACCGCAGACAACCACAAAATACGCAGACCGTAATTCAACATCGCTTCGCGCAGCTTTGCGGTATCAAGCGTCACTTCGATCAGCTGCCCCGCGCCTTGTGACGGCAAGCCAATGACGCGGATAATTTCGAAATCTGGGGTGATAACTCGGTTGAATGTGTCGCGGATCAAGGCAAAGGCAGGTGGATCGCGCAGATCAAAGGTCTGTGACACAGGCTGCGGCAATTCCGATGACAACACCAGTTGCCGCGATTCATCGCGAATAAGCACGACGTTATATACATCCGCGGTTTGCAACAGCTCTGCCTCAAGCTCGGGCGACAGCATATCATCCGCCAAAAGCGCAAGCGAGGCCAATTGCGCCCGTTCCACCCGCGCATTCAAATAGTCCAATCGAAATCGTGCGATGGACGGAACAAAAATCAACACCTCGGCCAGCATGACAAAAACGATTGTCAGAACCAAAAACCGACCAGAGAGGGTTTTGAACATCCTTAAGGAATCCTTTTTTGCACAAATCGTACAATGCGTTTCACCCATACGCTACCAAACAGGCGTGGTGAAAAATAGGCCCCTGCGACCCTTTTGTTGATTTCGTGCAAACTGGGATAAGGCGCGATCATCGCCGATACTTTCGATATCTTTTCGCGATGGGTCACCAGATAGGTCCAGAAATTTATCATCTCGCCCGCTTGATGCCCCACAATCGTTGCCCCGACAACACGCCCACCCCCAATGATGGCTTTGGCAAACCCGATTGTGTGACCTTCGGCGATGGCACGATCATTTTGGGCATAGTCAAACCGTGCCTCTTCGGCGCGCGCGCCGAATTCTTGCCGCGCCTGCTCCAAGGTCAATCCAACCTGTGCAACCTCGGGATCGGAATAGATGACCGACGGGATCGCCGTTGTTTTTGCCTTTGCGGGCAGGCCCAACAGCGCAGAGCGGATCACCACACCCGCGTGATATCCCGCCACATGGGTGAATTGCGCCCCGCCCGCGACATCGCCGATGGCGTACACCCGTTTATTCGTGCTGCGCAAATCGGCCCCGACGGTGATGCCGCGCTTGTCATAGGCAATGCCAGCCTTTTCCAAATCCATCCCATCAATATTCGGGCGCCGTCCCGCCGCAATCAAAAGATGCGATCCCACAATCTGTGTTCCGGTCGACAGCGTGCAAACGACACCTTGGTCCGATTGGGCAACGGATACCAGGCCTGTATTATCCTTTATATCCACCCCATCGGTTTCTAACGATGCACGCAAAATTGCAGCCGCCTCAGGATCCAAAGTCGCGCCAAAACGTGCCATTTCAATGATTGTGACCTTGGACCCCAATCGTGCATGCGCTTGGGCCATTTCAACCCCAATCGGGCCACCGCCCAAAATGATCAAATGCTCGGGCTGCGTGTCGACCGTAAAAAGCGTCTCGTTCGTCAGGTACGGCACATCCTGCAATCCGAGGATTGGTGGGATCGCAGCGCGTGCACCTGTGGCGATCACAATGCGCCGCGCTGTGATCAAGGTGTTATCGGCAATGACCGAAGTTGGTCCTGCAAAGCGGGCAAAGTCGCGAATGACCCGCACGCCCAAGCCTTCAAACCGTTCTTGGCTATCATGCGGCGCAATGGTTGCGATGGTTTTGTGAACATGGGCTTGGGCCGCTTTGTAATCGATGTCGACCCCAACCGCGTTGATGCCAAAGTCCTTGGCCTTGCGCACCAAATGGGCGTGCTTTGCCGCGCTCAGCAATGCCTTTGACGGCACGCAGCCGTAATTCAAACAATCACCCCCCATTTCATGTGCTTCGACCAAGGTCACATCTGCACCCATTTGCACGGCCCCCGCCGCAACGGACAATCCGCCTGATCCCGCACCAATCACCAATAAATCGGTCTTTACCTTTTTCATGATTATCCCTTTTTCCCCAAGAACATCGGCACGACAGCAAGTGCTGCCAAGCCCAAGATCGGGCCAATGATATGCGGCGACCAAATGATGCTAAAATCCGGGGTCTGCCCCCGATCAAAGACATCGCCAATGCCAACCCCGATCCACGTGTAAACCAATCCACCGGGGATGATCCCCAAAAATGTGGTGATCACAAAATTGCGAAATTTAACCCCGACCAAGGCCGGCAGCACATTCGCCACAAAGAACGGCACAACAGGCACGAGGCGCAGCAAAAACAACACGCTGATTTCGTTTTGCTTGAGCCGCGCCATCATAGTGGCCAAGGTACCATCGGCCGTATCAACCTTGTTTGCGATGGCTTTGCCGATCCCAAGCTGCACGGCCAAGAAAATGGCGCATGCCCCCAAAGTGGCGGCAATAACGTTCAAAAACGTCCCAAAGGCCAAACCAAACAAAAACCCGCCCGTAATCGATGCAACGGCAGCACCGGGCAGGGAAAAGGCAACGATGATGAAATACACCGCGACAAATCCCATCGCGGTCAGCACAAAATTTTCGTCGCGCACCGCCAACAGGCGATGACGATTCTCGGCCAAGTTCTCAAAAGAGAGGGCATCGGCAAAAAAGACCGCACCAAGGATCGCAACAAGTGCTATTATAATGATAGGGATGTACCGCATCGTATCCACCAATATGTTCTATTTCCTCAAAAAGACCCGAAATCTAAGGGTTTGGCCAGTGACCTCACAACAGGGTGATCAAAATCGTGGCTTTTGTGAATTTTCCACTGGCATTCGCGGGGCAAATGAAATAATTCGCCCTTAATTCGACAAAAATGTTGCGAAACCCGTTTGTCGGGTTTGACTTATGTCCGAATGTCGCTTAAGTGCGGCATCCTAGATTTACATGTGGTGCGAATCCTTTTGCGCCAGAAAAAACGGAGTTGGAGCGATGAAACGCACCTATCAACCATCAAACCTCGTTCGCAAACGTCGTCACGGATTCCGTGCGCGGATGGCAACCAAAGCTGGCCGCAAGATCCTGAACGCACGTCGTGCACGTGGCCGGAAGGCGCTTAGCGCGTAATTTCCGCTTTGGCGAAGAGTATAAAAGACGCCGCTCGCGGGGGATCCGAACCATCGACATCCTGTCGAAAACCGGACATCTCGCAAGCGGTGTCTTTTTCTGCGTCTAACGTTCAAATCATGAAACATCGGGCGGATTTCGTGGCGGCCTCAAAGGCACTTCGGCAATCGGCACAGTCGATGTTAGTTCAAGCACGCAACAGGCATGATGAAAACCCCGCACGGGTTGGCTTTACCTGTTCGAAAAAGGTGGGCAACGCCGTCGCGCGCAATCGTGCAAAACGCAGGCTGCGCGCCGCAGCACGAAGTGTGTTCGCGACGCATGCACGGGCAGGCTTTGATTACGTGCTGATCGGACGACACACGGAAACAAGCGAACGCCCCTTTGATCAGCTTGTCAGCGATCTGCGTTCGGCTGTCAATAAACTGCACCAAAAGGCAGATCAATGAAGCTCGCGGCGAAACTCTTGGCGTTGCCTGTTCGGGGCTATCGTTTGATTTTTTCGCCGTGGGTCGGATATAACTGCCGATATCAACCGACATGCAGTCAATACGCCCTTGATGCCTTGGCCGAACATGGCGCCTTCAAAGGCGGCTGGTTGGCCGCCAAGCGCATCGCGCGCTGCAACCCATTTGGCGGATGCGGATATGACCCCGTGCCGCCGTCGGGCGCTGCACATCATTCGAAACACACACAAAAGGAAGACGGCCATGGACACGACTGAATTGGATGACATTCACCCGCTGTTTCATGGCGCGCCATCGACGACCGAATTCAAAAAACTGCGCAAACGCATTGTGCGCTATGTGCGCGATGCGATTGAGCAATACGGCATGATCGAACGCGATGCGCGGTGGTTGGTGTGCTTGTCTGGTGGCAAAGACAGCTACACCCTCTTGGCGGTTCTCTATGAATTGAAATGGCGTGGGTTGTTGCCTGTTGATCTGTTGGCGTGCAATTTGGATCAGGGGCAACCGGGCTTTCCATCAACTGTCTTGCCAAAATTTTTGGAAGACATGGGCGTTCCGCATCGCATCGAATACCAAGACACCTATTCTGTTGTTGTCGACAAAATCCCCCAAGGTCGGACATATTGTTCGCTGTGTTCACGCTTGCGCCGCGGGCATCTGTATCGCATCGCCCGCGAAGAAGGATGTTCGGCCATCGTACTGGGGCATCATCGCGACGACATGTTGGAAACCTTTTTCATGAACCTCTTCCACGGTGGCCGCCTTGCCACCATGCCGCCGAAACTGGTGAACGAAGAGGGTGATTTGTTTGTCTATCGCCCCCTTGCGTTTGTGGCCGAAGAAGATTGCGAAAAATTCGCGCGCGCGATGAATTATCCGATCATTCCCTGTGACCTTTGCGGATCCCAAGATGGGCTGCAACGCCAACAGGTCAAACAAATTCTGGATGGTTGGGAAAAAAATCGACCCGGTCGTCGTCAGGTCATGTTCCGGTCTTTGATGAACATTCGCCCATCCCATATGTTGGATGATCGGATCTTTGATTTCAAAGGCTTGGCGCTTGGAACCAATGAATTTGATGAAAATTTGAACGATATTCCGAAACTTCGTTAACCGCCTGATTATCTAAATTCAGGATGCTTTGCCCACGTGAACATGGGGAAAGCAATGACATATATTTTGCGCGAACGTCTGGTTGGGCAGATCGTGAACAACAGCAAACGCACCGGCATCGTGGCGATGCCATTGGTTTGCTCTGCGTTGGCGGCCCATGTGGATTTACCTTTGGCGATTGCCTGTGGCACCGTCGGATCATTGGTATCCTTGATCGCAACCGAACCGCGCAAACCGCGCCCGACAATGGGACGGCAGCTGTATCGCACAACGCAATATCTGATCACCAATCTGGCGCCAATGGTGGATAGCGCGGCGCACACGCCTTGTATATTATTCGCAATTGGCGTGGATGAGTTTGATCTTTGGTGCAAACGCAATTCAAAATCTGATCGCCACGACGTAATCACCGCGCTCTATGATCGCTTGGCGGGGGTCGTGCGTCATGATGATTTGGTCATTCACACGGCCGACCATCGATTTTACATCGGGATCGCGATGCGCGGTGTCTTTGACGTCAACACCACCATTTCAATCGCGCAGCGCCTGCAACGGGCTGTTGACGCACCCTTTGTCATTCGAGATCGACCACATTATTTCTCGGTCTCTATCGGAATTGCGGATACCCGCATGGACGGAATCGATGCGGGCAACGACCTGTGCCGCGCGGCGACAATGGCCACCACTTTGGCCGCAGATCAAGGCGCAGGGTCTGTTCGATTTTTCCCCCAAGGTGGTGCACAGATCAAAGATATTGAACCGCGTCCCACCGCGCCCGCCTTGCAAAAAGCGTTTGAGCGCGGCGAAATTCAGGCGCATTTCCAACCACAAGTCTGCGGCTTTACAGGTCAGATCCTGGGGTTTGAAGCACTTGCACGATGGATGAAACCAAATGGTACAATGATCGCGCCGCTCAAATTTTTGGATGTGTTAAAATCGTCGGGACAGTTGATTGCATTGACCGATCTGATGGTATCACAGTCTTTGACTGCGTGGAAAAATTGGCAATCACTCGGTCTGTCCATCGCAACGGTAAGCGTGAATTTATCCGCCGATGATGTGAACGATCCCAATCTGGTGCGCCGCATTGCCCATCACCTGAAACACGCGAAAGTGGATGCGCATCATTTGATATTAGAGATCGTCGAAGATGTCGTCATTACATCAGGCACATCGATCGTTGCCAAAAATATCCAAGGCTTGGTGGACTTGGGGTGTCGGATTGATCTGGATGATTTTGGCACCGGCAACGCATCTATTCCGATGCTGCGCCACCTGAAATTGCATCGCATCAAAATTGATCGCGGGTTTCTGACCCAGTGTGATCGTGACGAAACGCAACAGCGCATGTTGGCCGCGATGATATCGATGGCGCATGAAATGGGCTTACAAGTCGTCGCAGAAGGAATCGAAACGATTGCCGAACAATGCGAGGCCGTTCGCCAAGGCGTTGACGCGCTCCAAGGTTATGCTATCGCCAAGCCGATGACCCGAACCGCCGTGCGGGATTGGGTGCAAAACTATACCAATCATCGGTTCCACGCGCCTAGAACTGCGTAAAATTGTCAATTCTATGCGACATCGGACCGTATTCGGCAAAAACTGACTTAAATGCCCTTGACCTTTTGTGGGTTACTCTGTTGAACCCTAGACCAAATATCAACGGACAGGTGGCATTCCCCTATGGACGACCAGAATAAAAATCTCATCTTGGCTTCGGTGCTCAGCTTTATTGTAATTGTGGTGTGGTTCGTGATGTTCCCTCCGCCTGAACCACCGCAGCAAACGACAGAAGATGCCGCCGTTGTGACCCAAGATAACACTGCGACCACGACCCCGGTCGCTGTCGACGCCGCAGGGGTGACAGAACAAAACATCGATGCCGCCGAAACACGCCGCCTAACGATCAAAACTGATCGCATCAACGGGTCGATTTCCACGACCGGTGGTCGCATTGATGATTTGAAATTGATGGACTACCGCGAAACTGTGGATCCAACATCTGCAGAGGTCACCTTGCTGAAACCCGTTGGTCAGCCAGAGGCGTATTATTCGACATTCGGCTGGGCCGCATTGTCAGGCGTTGATGCTGCCGATGTTCCCACACCTGACACTGTGTGGGCTGTCGCAGGCAATGACACATTGACCGTTGAGTCCCCTGTCACTTTGGTTTGGTCAAACGGCAAGGGGTTGACCTTTGAACGCGTGATTTCCGTTGATGCAGATTACATGTTTTCAATCGAACAAAAGGTGTCAAACACATCTGGCGCAGAAGTATCACTGCGTCCCTATGGTTTGATCCGTCGTCACGGTATTCCATCAGATGTTAAAAACTTCTTTATCCTTCACGAAGGATTGGTGCGCATGTCTGATGGCACATTGGCCGAAGACGATTATGGCACGATAGAAGACTATGAAATTGATGACCGCGAAGGCACAAATGCTTTGCGCATCGATGTTGCCAACCAAGGCTGGATCGGGTTCACCGACCATTTTTGGATGACAACCCTCATCCCACAAGACGGCGTTGGGTTCCGCTCGACTGGTAAATATTATCCGTCGTCCAACATCTACCAAGCCGAAGCCGTCATGGCCGCCCAAGTCATTGGCGACGGAATGCAAGTGTCCACTACAACCAAGCTGTTTGCCGGCGCGAAAGAATGGGAAACCATTCGCAATTACGAAAAAGCAGGCATTGCAGGGTTCTTGGACAGCATCGATTGGGGTTGGTTCTTTTTCATCACCAAACCCATGTTCGCGGTATTGCATTGGTTGAATTCGATTATTGGCAACATGGGTTGGGCCATCATCGGTTTGACAATTTTGATCAAAGCATTGCTGTTCCCGCTGGCCTATAAATCCAGCGTGTCGATGGCAAAAATGAAGGCGCTGCAGCCCGAAATGGAAAAGATCAAAGAACGCGCAGGCGATGATCGTTCCAAGCTGCAACAAGAAATGATGGCTCTGTATAAAAAGGAAAAGGTAAACCCAGCGTCTGGTTGTTTGCCGATCTTGTTGCAGATCCCGATCTTTTTCTCGCTTTACAAAGTGATCTTTGTAACGCTGGAACTGCGCCACGCGCCATGGGTCGGTTGGATCCAAGACTTGTCCGCGCCTGATCCCAGTTCGATCCTGAACCTGTTTGGCCTATTGCCCTATGCAACACCCGGTCCTGACAGCATCTTTGCAATTGTCTCTTTGGGTATCCTGCCGATTTTGTTGGGGATTTCGATGTGGTTACAGCAAAAGCTGAACCCAGCCCCCACAGATCCAACCCAAGCCATGATTTTTGCATGGATGCCATGGGTATTTATGTTCATGCTCGGCACATTCGCCAGCGGCTTGGTCATCTACTGGATCGCGAACAACACGATTACGTTTGCACAACAATACCTGATCATGTTGTCCCAAGGGATCAAACCTGATGTGTTTGGAAACATCAAGTCAGGTTTGAAACGGAAAAAATCCAAAGGATGATCACATTACGTGAAATATGGCGGTACCCGATTAAATCGCATTCTCGGGAACAGCTTGCGGAAATTTCCGTAACCGCGGGGCAATCTTTGCCCCGCGATCGCATTTTTGCGGTTGCTCATGATGCGTCTGATGCAGACGGATCAACATGGGCACCCTGCACCAATTTTTCGATTGGAGCCAAGGCCCCGATGTTGACGGCTGTCAATTCGGACTGGTCCGACGATGGGGACAGCGTAACGCTGACACATCCCAACCGTGATCCCATCACGCTACGGCCTGACCATGACAGCGATGCATTGATCGCATGGACCAAAGGGATGATCCCCGAAAACCGCGCGCAATCTGCCCGCCTGATTTCTGCCCGCGCACGCGGAATGACTGATACAGATTACCCGTCGATTTCGATTGGTAATTTGGCGTCTCATCGTGATTTGGAGCAGCGCATGGGGCTGTCGCTGTCCCACCTGCGGTGGCGCACGAACCTCTGGCTGGATGGAGCCGCGCCTTGGGCCGAATTCGATTGGATCGGTCAATCTATTCGGATTGGCGATGTCATCTTTGACATCAAAGAACCCGTCAAACGCTGTCTTGCCACCACCGCCAACCCTGCGACAGGGGAACGCGATGCCGACACATTAAGCGCATTGAACGCGATGGGGCATCAAAATTTTACTGTCTATGCCGTCGCCCGATCTTCGGGCAACATCCGCGAAAACGATCCTGTTGAGGTGATCACATGAACCTACCCTTTCCCATCGTCGACGAACCCGATGACATCACCCGTGAAAAGGGGCGGCTTTTGTTCGCGGGCGAAACCGAATTCGTCAAGGGCGTCGTTGCGATGTCTGGCCTGCCGCCGGCAGATCGGCTTGAGGTCTGTTTTGCAGGTCGGTCCAACGTCGGTAAATCCAGCCTGATCAACGCATTGACGGGGCGCAAGAATTTGGCGCGTGCCTCAAATACGCCCGGCCGAACGCAAGAAATCAACTTTTTCACAGCGGCAGACAGCCACTATTTGGTGGATTTGCCAGGCTATGGGTTCGCGAATGCGCCTGTGGCCATCGTGGAAAAATGGCAAAAACTGTTGAAACAATATCTGTCGGGCCGCCAATCTTTGCGGCGCGCTTTTGTGCTGATCGATCATCGTCACGGCATCAAAAAAGTGGACGAAGAGATCTTAAAGCTGCTTGATAGCGCGGCCGTGACATTCCAATGCGTCATGACCAAAGCAGACAAAGTAAAAGAAGCAGAGCGTGATGCGATCCTCGCGCAGGTGCGCGGTGCCTTGTCAAAACACCCTGCTGCTTATCCAGAAATTATCGTCACCTCATCGGAAAAAGGGTGGGGTTTGGAAACCCTGCGCGCAACAATCGCAACTTTGATATAGATTGCTTGCGCCGCCGCCACAAATCGCGCACAAAAGACGCGCAACTTTGAGATTTCAACTATGAAGAAACAAGACATGAACCGCGATTGGATTGCCACAGCCCGTACGCTTTCACAGGCGTTGCCCTATTTACAGCGCTACAGCGGGGCCATCATCGTCATCAAACTTGGCGGTCACGCCATGGGCAGTGACGAAGGTATGGAAAGCTTTGCCCGCGACGTCGTTTTGATGCGCCAAGTCGGTATTAACCCCGTGATCGTTCACGGCGGTGGTCCGATGATCAACGCGCTTTTGGACAAGCTTGAAATCAAATCCGAATTTGTGAACGGCAAACGTGTGACGGACGATAAAACCATGGAAGTTGTGGAAATGGTTTTGTCTGGCACCGTGAACAAGCGCATTGTTCAGGCGATTAACCGTCAAGGTGGCCGCGCCGTGGGATTATCGGGGAAAGACGCGAATTTGATCACCTGTACGCAAACCAACCCAGATTTGGGATTGGTGGGCACACCGTCGGATGTCAAACCAGATGTTATTCGTACCTTGTTTGAAAATGGCCTGATCCCTGTCATCGCGCCTTTGGGTGCAGGTGAAAATGGTGAAACGTTTAATATCAATGGTGACACCGCTGCAGGTGCAATTGCTGCGGCACTCAAGGCAGATCGCCTGTTGTTGTTGACCGATGTCAGCGGCGTAAAGAACGGCGCGGGCGAGGTATTGACCGAACTCAGCGCCACGCAAATTCGCGATATGACTGCCGATGGCACCATCGCAGGCGGGATGATCCCCAAAACCGAAACCGCGCTCGACGCATTAGAAGGCGGCGTGCGCGCTGTTGTTATTTTGGATGGTCGAGCGCCAAACGCCTGTTTGTTAGAGCTTTTCACCGAACACGGTGCAGGGTCTATCATTCGTTTAGGATAAAAGGGTCAGACCATGGAAAACGAAAATATCATTCGACTGAGCGTTTTCTTTGGTCTCTTTGTGCTGTTTGCCGCGATTGAAACCCTTGCCCCCCGCCGCCCGCTGACCGCGGGTCGTGGACGGCGATGGATCACAAATTGGGGCATGTCGATTGCAAATACACTCATCACACGATTGATGAGCATTGCCCTGCCCCTCTTGGCCGTGGGGGCGGCGATTGACGCAGGACAAAACGGTATTGGCCTCTTGAATGGCCTTGATTTTCCAGCATGGGCCGAAGTCGGTATTGCCATCCTCTTTTTCGATTTCGCGATCTGGTTTCAACACCTGATCACACACAAGGTTCCGCTCTTGTGGCGGTTGCACCGTGTGCATCATTCGGATCGTGATTTGGATGTCACGACGGCAATCCGCTTTCACCCGTTGGAAATCGCGCTGTCTATGGGGATCAAGATTGGGTTGGTCTATGTCATGGGCCCTTCGGCTGTCGCGATCGTCCTGTTTGAAATTTTGCTAAACGGATCAGCGATGTTCAATCACGCCAACATAAAACTGCCCCTTTGGCTGGATCACAGTCTACGTCTGGTTCTGGTCACGCCCGACATGCACCGCGTGCATCATTCGGTGCATCGCGCGGAACATGACAGCAACTATGGCTTTGCCCTGTCAATCTGGGACCGGATGTTTGGCACCTATATTGCCCAACCTGCGATGGGGCATGATGCGATGGATATCGGGTTAGAATGGCAAGACGACCGCCCGACCAAATTCGGATGGACGCTTTGGTTGCCGTTTCGTCGCAAATGACATGGGATGATCTATGCGAACGCGTCGGACCGCTTGGGCTGCGCCCCATCGGGGGGCTGCGTCCACAGGATGATCAGCCTGCGCGGACAATCGTGCTTTTGGCGGCGGATGAACCTGCGTTTTGGGACGTGTTTTCCAAATCACCCGAATATTTGGATGAACGCCCCCATCCGATGGATCGTTGGTCAACGCGCGTGATATCACGGCTTGCCCAAGATTTGGACGCGCAGGTCTTTTTCCCCTTTGGTGGTCCGCCCTATCAGCCCTTTTTTCAATGGGCACTACAAACGGGTCAAGTGCATCAGTCGCCGATCCAACTCTTGGTCGAACGGCAGGCAGGGTTGTTGATCGCATTTCGCGGGGCATTGGGATTTGATCATGTGATTGATGATATGCCTGCACCGACATCCTCACCTTGCGTGGGATGCGATGCGCCCTGTCTGACCACCTGCCCTGTTCAGGCGTTCGATGGCAAAACCTATGCGGTAGAGCGGTGCAAGGCGCATGTCCTGTCCCCTGATGGGCGCGACAATTTGCAAAACGGGTGCAGTGCGCGTCGTGCCTGCCCCTATACGTTAAAACGTCATCCAGAACAGGCACGATTTCATATGCGTGCGTTTGTGGGTGTCTGATCCCGATTTATTCGAAATCGGACCATTTCAATTGTTGGTTCCGCGTCACCGCAACCTTCAACGTTTTTCCCACAACTTTGTCAAAGTCATAGCCTGCGATATCGCCTGATCCTGGACGACGGGCCCAAATATCAGCTTCCGCGATGGTGTGTCCTGCTGGCAAATCCAAATCCGCCACCACGGATGCACGGGCAAAGCGATACACGTCCTCTTCTGGTGCGGTGCGCTGTTTCGGGTTCATCAGGGCCGTGTGGATTTCGCGTGAGCGATCCACCAAGAACCGCAGCTCCGCAGGATCCATCGAACACGAAATATCAGGGCCTTTGCGATACCGCGTGTCCGTATAGTGACGTTCCAAAATCGACGCGCCCAGCGCGACCGATGCCAAAGCCATTTCCGGACCAATCGAATGGTCTGAGAACCCGACAACCGCATTTGGGAACGCATTTTTCAAATCTGTAACACCCTGCAAGCTGACAATTTCGGGGGGCGATGGATAGAGGTTCGTGCATTCCAACAGCGCATATTCGATGCCCGCATCTTCCAGAATCTGAACGCTCGCGCGGATCGTGTCGATGGTTTGCATGCCCGTTGACATAATCACAGGCTTGCCCTTTTTCGCGATATGGCGAATGAGCGGCAAGTTATCTGCTTCGCCCGAACCGATCTTGTAGGCAGGGACATCCAACGTTTCCAAAAAATCCGCAGCAGCGCGCGAAAACGGCGTTGAAATCCAGATCAGGCCTAGGTCTTCGGTATATCGCTTCAGCTCTGCTTCGTCCTCTTGTGACAGGGCACATTGCGCCATCACGTCCCAAATCGACACATCGGCATTTGGGGGGAAAATAGATTTGGCCTCATCCGTCATTTCGTCTTCGACGATATGCGTTTGGTGCTTCACACATTCGCACCCCGCCGCCGCCGCGAGACGAACCATATTTTTCGCGACCTCAAGATCGCCGCCATGATTGATACCAATCTCAGCAATCACCAAAGGGGGGTGGTTGGCAGAAATTTCACGGTTTCCGATTTTCATGTTCAAATCCTTATTGAAACGTTGCGCCTGTTAAATCAGGAATTCACCGATCAGAAAAGTCCCATGCCACAGAATTTATCTGATTTCGTTTGATTTCTCTTCCCCCTTTTCCTAGGCCTCAATTTGCGGCACATAAGAAACAAAAATGGTTGGAGTGTTTGATGAAAGATTTTTCCTGTTTCAAAGCATATGATATTCGGGGCGAATTGGGCGTGAATATCGATGAAGACATTTGTTACGATATTGGCCGCGCCTTTGCGAAATCCTTATCCGCGAAAAAGGTGGTCGTCGGGTTCGATGCGCGTGAAACCTCGCCCGCGCTATGTGATGCGGTCTCACGCGGATTGATGGACGAAGGGGTCGAGGTATTGACCCTTGGGCTGTCTGGCACCGAAGAGATGTATTTCGCTACCACGCATTTCGGATGCGACGGCGGGATCGAGGTCACCGCATCGCACAATCCGATCAACTACAACGGCATGAAAATGGTCAAAGCAGGATCCAAGCCTTTGGATCCAGAGACCGAATTGGCACATGTCAGATCCTTGGCAGAAGCCGGTGATTTTGGTCCCGCTCTTTCTGGCGGCACAACCCGCGACGTGGGGGCCGAGGCCAAAGCCGCCTATGTTGGAAAAGTGCTGTCTTTTGTTGATATCAACAGTCTACGCCCGATGACGGTTGTCATAAACTCGGGCAATGGTGCGGCGGGTCCGACATTCGATGCGATTGCTGCGGAATTGGATCGTCGTGGGGCCCCTATCACATTTGTGCGCAAGCATCACACCCCTGACAGCAGCTTTCCAAACGGTATTCCCAACCCGCTTTTATCCGAAAACCAACCCCAAACGCGCGACGAAGTGATCGCACAATCCGCACACCTTGGCGTGGCCTTTGACGGGGATTTTGATCGCTGTTTCTTTTTTGATGAAACAGGCGCCTTTGTGGATGGCGAATATATCGTCGGCCTTTTGGCAGATGTGTTTTTAGAAAAAGAAAAAGGCGCAGCGATTGTGCATGATCCGCGCATCATCTGGAACACCCAAGATATCGTTGCGCAGAAGTCAGGCACGGCCGTACAATCAAAAACAGGCCATGCCTTTATCAAGGCGGTGATGCGCGACCACAACGCCATCTATGGCGGCGAGATGTCAGCGCACCATTATTTTCGTGACTTTGTCTTTTGCGATAGCGGCATGATCCCGTGGTTGGTCGTTTGTGAATTGATGGGTCGGACAGGCAAACCAATGTCGAAATTAGTGGCCGAACGCATCGCTGCCTTCCCCTCCTCGGGCGAGGTCAATTTCCGCCTCACAGATCCCAAAGCAACCATTGCCAAGATCGTGGCCACCTATACCCCACAGGCCATCCACCGCGACGACACCGACGGCATCAGCCTATCGTTTGGGGATTGGCGGTTTAATCTGCGGTCTTCCAATACCGAACCTGTTGTGCGTTTGAACATCGAAGCGCGGGGCAATCGTGACATGGTTCAGCAAAAATTGACCGAACTGCGCGACCTGATCAACGGGTCCTGATCATTCTCGGATTTCATGGGGATAAACACCCCAAAGGGCGTCTTTTGGCGCCCATCCTTTGTTGCCATCGGCTTTGACCTGGCACCATTGCAGTGTGCATTTTCCCAACTCTGCAACCACATCACGGGAAAATTTTGCCACCACCATCGAGTTTGGGTCAGGCTTGGCAAATATATCTTGGAGTGGTGCGGTGATCAAAACGGTGCGCGATCCAGACAAAAGCGAATAGTGGATCCAGCCGCCGAATCCTTCGGCATCACGCACACGTCGCCAATTTTCGTATTCGCCGAAAATTTCCAAAGGCATATGTTTTTGCTTATACACCCAATCAATACGGTGCGATAACGAAGGCCCACGGCGCGCGTTGGCTTCGGATGATTTCAAGGACACAAATCGTGGCAACGGCAGATTTGTCACGTCGCCGCGTTTTTGCGTTTCGGCAGCGACCATTGCGGGAAGCCACCCGAGAATCATTAAAATCAGAATTGCCCGTTTCATATTCCGCTCAAACCAAAAGATTTCGCCAATTGGGTTCTTGTACCCATTTTATTTTTGTCACACTCTGCCATTAATAGAGGCCAATGAAAAGTGTTAGGAGCATATCATGCCATCGGAACGTTTGAATGTTGTTGTTACGCGACGCCTGCCCGATGCAGTCGAAACACGATTGAAAGAACTGTTCAATGTGACATTGCGTGATGATGACACCCCTATGACACGCGAAGAATTGGTTGCCGCTGTGCAAACCGCGGATGTTTTGGTTCCCTGTATTACAGATAAAATTGATGCAGGATTGATTGGTCAGGCAGGGGATCGATTAAAACTGATCGCGAACTTTGGTGCAGGGATTGATCATGTTGACGTCAACACGGCGCGCCAGCGCGGAATTTTGGTATCAAACACTCCGGGTGTCGTGACCGAGGACACCGCAGACATGACATTGGCATTGATGCTTTCTGTGACCCGTAAAATTCCACAGGGTTTAAATATCATGCAAAGCGGCGAATGGGGCGGTTGGTCCCCTACTGCGAACCTTGGGGGACGTTTGGGTGGGCGCCGCTTGGGCATTTTGGGCATGGGCCGCATTGGTCAGGCCGTCGCGCGACGGGCGGCTGCCTTTGGAATGCAAATCCATTACCACAATCGCAAACGGTTACGCCCCGAAGTAGAAGACGCGCTGGAAGCGACCTATTGGGACAGTCTCGACCAAATGGTGGCACGTATGGATATCATTTCGATCAACTGCCCACATACGCCGTCTACCTTTCATCTGATGAATGCGCGGCGCTTGAAATTGCTCAAACCAACGGCCGTTATCGTTAATACATCGCGCGGCGAGGTCATCGATGAAAACGCATTGACGCGGATGCTGCGGGCGGGTGAATTGGCGGGCGCGGGGCTTGACGTTTATGAACATGGGACCGATATCAACCCGCGTTTGCGGCAATTGGATAACGTTGTTTTGTTGCCGCACATGGGGTCCGCCACGGTTGAGGGCCGCATGGAGATGGGCGAAAAAGTCATCATCAATATCAAAACCTTTGCTGACGGTCATCGCCCGCCGGATTTGGTTATCCCTGCGATGGTCTAACGCTTATTCCCAGCGTTCAATGGTTTCTTTCAACTCGGCCAGTTTCACCGGCTTGGAAAGATAATCATCCATTCCTGCGGCATAGCAACGCTCTGCTTCGCCGATCAAGGCATTTGCCGTGATTGCGATGATGGGCAACCGCTTGCGCCCCTCTTTCAATTCAATGCCACGGATTTTTTCGGACAACCCAAACCCGTCCAATCGTGGCATATGGCAATCCGTGAGAAGCAGATCATAAGCGCCTGACGACCACTCATCCAAGGCTTGGATTCCGTCACCAACGATTTTGGCGCGATACCCCAATTGCAACAGTTGTTTTTCGACGACGATTTGGTTGATGTCGTTGTCTTCTGCGACAAGAATACGGGTGGCTTTGAATTCGGCCGGATCGGCGGCCTGCCCGTCGGCACAACCATCGGCATTGGCATTTTCATCCACCGGGGAAATCAATTCTTGGACGCCACGCCACAGATCCGTGGGCAGCAAAGGTTTCCATTGGATCAATTTGTGTTGTGGCGAGGATTGCTTCATCAGATCCGTGCGATGGGCGCTAAAGCTCAGGATTTTCAGATCAGGAAATTCCAGTTTCGCTTGGCGCACAAATTCATGCATGACCGAACTGTCGTCCCCCGACAGGCCGACCAGTAAAATGCTTTTGTCATCTGAGGGGGCAATCATGTCGGCCAAGTTATC
>Ga0181603_10001470_pt1 | contig 19673 bp, 19 predicted proteins | sample 041ome_13_FD_148633 | JGI IMG/M metagenome (GOLD analysis project Ga0181603, IMG submission 148633) | Coastal salt marsh microbial communities from the Groves Creek Marsh, Skidaway Island, Georgia - 041409US metaG (spades assembly) | ecosystem: Environmental > Aquatic > Marine > Intertidal zone...
ATGCGAAGTATCCGTGCTTTTCTCCCCAATATCTCCATGTATCAGCCAAACGATGCACTGTTTGCTTCACAGAGGTCTCACTACCTAACGACCCATCTTCCTGAGGAACCCCTGCTTTTCTGAAATATTTTTGTGCGAGAATATCCGTAGCCACCTGACTCCATTGCTCAGGAACTTCTACATCATTCATTTCAAATACCACGCTTCCGTCTGGCTTTTTAATTACAGACTGTCGGTAATCATATTTGAATTGGTCAAAAGGGGCTTTGCCTTCTTTAGTGTTCATTCGTCCGAACTGTAGTCCGTCGGTGGGGTTTGTGGTCTTTTTGGTAGTTTTTGTGGTCATATATTTGGTCTTAATACTTTTTACCTTTCAATTTAATGTTGTTCTAAAAACAGCGTTGGACTAACAAAGTTATTTCTCCGCACCAATCACCCACGATTGTGTTTTCCACATTATATCCAAGAACCCAATAAATACAAGCGTTTAGGATGTGGAAACATACTAACTTATTGATATATAATTATTTAGGTCTATGTTATTGATATTCAAAGCAATGATAATTCTTTTAAAATAGACAGACTCAGGATCGCATAATCGAGGTTTTTCCCTTATTTTGCAGGATATATAACACATGGTTTTATCCGAATTACTTCATCTGAGAAAGGAAGGCAAAAAAGAGATTGCCGTTTTGATCGATCCAGACGAATTCGGTTCCAAAACTTCAACTATAGTTTCTTTAGCCAAGCAATATAATCTCAACCTCTTTTTAGTCGGTGGTTCATTGGTGTCAGAAGGTAATACACAAGCTTGTGTTAGAAGCCTCAAAAAATCCGATGCTGGAACCGTGGTTCTATTCCCTGGAAATGAAATGCAACTTTGCCCTGAAGCCGACGCCCTGTTGTTTATGTCCTTAATTTCTGGGCGCAATCCTGAATTTCTTATTTCAAAACAAGTAGCTGCTGCACCTTGGGTTAAAAAAAGTGGCTTAGAAAGTATTCCAACTGGTTACATGCTCGTTGAATCAGGGAAGCTTACTTCTGCCAACTATATGAGCAATACCATTCCGCTCCCCAACGACAAACCAGATATCACTGCGGCAACAGCTATGGCTGGTGAATTGTTGGGATTAAAGGTCCTCTACCTAGATGCAGGTAGCGGAGCACAAGCACCGGTTCCACCCAAACTCATTGCTGCTTGTAAAAAGAACACCAATTGTCCCATTATAGTCGGTGGCGGATTAAAAAAAGCAGAGGACATATTAATGGCTTGGGAAAGCGGCGCCGATATCACAGTAGTCGGAAATGGCATTTTTGAAGACACTCAAATCCTCAAAGAACTCGGTGAAGTCAAAGCTTATTACCATCAGAAAATAACCTTGTAATTTCATGTTTGCCTACCCTTTCTCTTACCTGTATTTTAAAACTAATCAAACCCGAAAGGATCTAGCTAAGAACCTCACATCTGTAACGTTTTTGAGCGATGCTGATTTCAAAAAAGAGGGTGAACAACCCAGTGTTTTTTTCGGAGAAGTATCAGAAATAGATTTTAGTCTCGAAAACATATCTAAATCACAAATAACAACCAACTTTGTGAGAGGGCATTTTTTAGGAGCAGATAACGAAACATTTGTGCGCATCAGATGCGGTGCTTGGAAACACCAACGCATCTACTTCTTACTGATTGCATTATTATTTGCAACAACTGGTTTCTTAATTTATTATGCTCTACAAGCACCTCACGGCTTTCAATATCCTGAGCAATTTTACCAAATTTATGGGTATAATCACTCAGAATTTCTTTACAACCTAAGGACCCCACTCGCTCTTATAATGGAGGGAATCATGATTGTGGTGATAGGTATAATCATCGCTAAATACCGAAATTTTAATAAGAGCCTCCAAAGCACGACGCATTACTTTTTGGGATTATGGGAAGCTGAATCCATTAACAAACTGGAAATCCCCTTGGTATTTCGTTAAAAAGCTGCTTTTTCTAGTAAGTTCATTAAATCTTCTTCCCAAGATTTAGTTGGAAATTCAACCACTTCACCAAGCAGTTTGCTGTTTAGTTGAAATTTTACGAATGGCACGGCACCAAAAGTTTTCTCGATTGTCATTCCATCAATTTTGTTTTTTTCTCTATTCACCCTGTGATAAATAAAATTCGCAGGTTCTTGATTTAACGCATCTAAAACTTTGGTTAAAGCTGGAACACCTTCATGCGTATCCGGACACCAATTTCCACCCCACACTTCAACTTTGAGCGATTTCACATCATTACCTAAAAACAAGCTCAATGACTCCAGTACTTCTGCCTTTGGTTGGTATGAATCGTATTGATTTCTCATGTTGCCTAAAAAAATCTCGGCATTTTCTTTTTCGATGGCATCTCCTTGTTGAAGAACACGTTTAACGGTATTAATCAATTTTGTGTATACGGGCATAAGATTTTTTGAAGTATTTAATACCTGCTTTTTTGATCCACAACCTGCAACAACCGCTAACAAAAGCACGTATTTCAACCAACGATTTAAAACGTTCATCTATCAAAGATAATACCTGCCGTTTTAGATCGCACAATGACCCAAATTTGCTACCTTCGCAGCAGCCTATGGGCACTTCCATTGAGCAGATAAAAAAACCGATTGAGGCGGAGTTGAGCTTTTTTGAAAAAGAATTCAGAAAAAGCATGAAAACTCAAGTTCCCCTGCTCGATACAATCATGACGTATATCGTCAAGAGAAAAGGGAAGCAGATCAGACCTATTTTCGTCCTTTACAGCGCGAGTTTATTCGGAGACATTAACGATAGAACCTATCGCGGTGCCTCACTCGTAGAACTACTACATACTGCAACTCTAGTACATGATGATGTAGTGGATGAAAGCAACATGCGTCGTGGTTTTTTTAGCATCAACGCCATTTGGAAGAATAAGATCGCCGTTTTAGTTGGCGATTTTTTGTTATCAAAAGGTCTTCTACTCAGTGTTAAAAACAAGGACTACGATTTACTCGAAATTCTAAGTACTGCAGTAGAGCAGATGTCTGAAGGTGAATTACTCCAATTAGAACGTGCACGTTTTATGAATACCACCGAAGAGGTTTATTTCGATATCATTCGTAAAAAAACAGCTTCGCTCATCGCATCCTGCTGTGAAATTGGTGCTAAATCTACCACTGATAATCCCGAGGAAGTAGAGAAAATGCGCCTATTCGGAGAAAAAATCGGACTAGCATTTCAAATTCGCGATGACCTCTTTGATTTTGGAGAAAATAAAAGTGGTAAACCGGCAGGTTTGGATATCAAGGAGAAAAAACTAACCCTCCCGATTATCCATGCTTTTCAAAACGCGCCAAGCGCCGAGGTGAAATCAATTAGGAAATTGATTAAATCAAAATCCCCAGATCACAAAAAAATGTATGAAGTGGTCCACTTCATACGCAAATACAAAGGGATAGAATACGCCACAAATAAAATGAATCAACTGCGCGATGAAGCCTTTGAGATTTTAGATCAGCTTAAAAGCGATTCAATCTATAATCGTCATTTACACGAACTTGTTAACTTTGTCATAGACCGAACCGTATAACATGAAAGTATCGTATCGTGAACAACAGATAGAATTAGAAAAGAACGAGGGTATCTATATAACTGAAGAAACCTCGGGAATCGAAATCATTCAACGCGATGAAGAAACCTTGTTCATTGTTACAAAAAATAAGGTACATACCGTTCGATGCCTTGAAATCAACAAAGACGAAAAGAAAATCACTCTTCTTCACGAAGGTCAAAAAACACACCTTTCCCTAGCAGAGCCAATGGACGAATTACTCAAGTCCATGGGATTAGAAGGTGCGCTAACTCCAAAAATCAATGACTTAAAGGCTCCAATGCCTGGTTTAGTTTTAGATGTTGTAATTACAGCGGGAGACATCGTCTCCAAAGGAGATACACTACTCATTCTTGAAGCCATGAAGATGGAAAATGCAATCAAAGCACCCGCTGATCTAAAAATAAAAGAAATCCATACGGCAACCGGGTCTGCAGTAGATAAAAATCAAGTTTTAATCACCTTTGATTCTTAGGAAATGGAGCGCCGATGGGCAAATCGGTCTTGGGCGATCTTTTTTCTTATATACGCCATTTTAGGGATAATAAACCTAGATACGCTTCCCGTTGCTTGGACCGACGAAGTACTTAATTTAGATCCTGCCGTACAATACACCATATCCGGGGAATACCGTTCTGCCCTCTGGCCGAATCCAAATTCTGATGTCATATTTGCCGGCTACCTTCCCTTAATTCAGTGGGTTCACCACATTACCCTCAGCATTTTACCCTTAGAAATTTTCTGGATTCGCTTGCCCTTTTTCCTACTATCCTTATTGAGTCTCGTTTTATTTAAACAATTACTACAAGTAAAAATCGGCCGTGATGCTATCCTTCTCACATTACTAACGACTATCGTTTTTTTAGATAAAACCGTTTTTGAGATGAGTCGTAGTATGAGGGTAGAACCTTTGTTGATTTTCTTTACATTATTTTATCTCTACCTCAAGGAAAAAAACCAGTTCATTTTTCTGCGGTTCCTTTTGTTAGGTTTTCTATCAATGGGACATCTGTATGTTTGGCCATTGGTTCTCGCATTTGTAATCAATGAAGTCCGACTATCAAATATCAAACAGAGCGCCATTGGCTTGGTTATTTTTCTAATACCTTCCGTTCTTTTCTTGTCCCAACTGCATTGGGATACAACCCCAATCAAAGAACAGTTATTTCATCAGGTTGCTCAGCATAGTATTAACGAGACTGATTTAAAATCATCACCATTGATGAATTCTATTTGGTTTCGTTTCTATCCTCATTATAAAGAACAACCATTGATGCCTTTGATATACCTCGCCACAATTCTAAGTGTCCTTTATATCCTAATAAAAAATATTTCCCTTAAAAAATGGAATCCTAAAACCCTTTATTTATATGGTTTTACTGGGATGTTGATTTTAATTTTTGTCTTCATGACTCCGCAATATCGATACTTACCATTGTTACTTGTTTTAGGGATTTTATGGGCACCTATCAAACTAAATCATCGATCAACAACCTTCATATTGGTATTGCTATGTGTCAATCTTTCGCTCTCATTCGTAGGACGACATACGGCAGCATTAACACAGCGTGAAAGTCGCAACCCTGTGCCGGTGTTCGACTTCTTACACAAGCATATTGAAGGTGAAACTCCATTAATTCTAGGGGAAAGTATTGGATACTATTACGCTTATCGAGGTATACCTAGAAATGCAAAACGCATGACATACGGGATAGACTTTTACCCGCAACATCAAGACTGGGCTGAACACGATAAGGTTTACCTCTTAACCAAAGAGTTACGCCCAAACGAGGAACCCATCGCTTACTATAAATCTAAAAATGAAACGTGGGAACTACCTAAATGGGCCAAGAAATTTGCCAAGGGAGGAACCTACGATGGCACTTATATCTACAAATTGAAGAATTAGCGATTGGGCTGAGAATTAGACAAACCGTAACCAATAAGCTGATCATAGGGCAACATTTGGTTGCGGTGGTAGATCAGAACCGCATAATTATTTTCAGCTACCGCATGTGAGGCCTCAAATGGTTCAAACATCAACCCCTGTTCTGTTTTCACCCCGTACATGTAATTATAGAATCCTTGCTTAAGCAGAATAATAGCCTCGTATTGACCTCGATCTTCATTGTAATACATTTTAAAATTCTCATCTACTTTCCAATCGCTCAACTGACCATATACGTACACGGGTTCTTCACGTTCATCGGCAATCAAAGAAAAATGCACAAAACAGTAATCACTACCTCTCGGCAAACCGGATGGCATATCTCGATTATCGTAATACACCCTACCATTATAATCCTTCCAATTGGCGTAGGCGTCGTTTAACCTAGACCGATTGGTAATCAGCCAAATATGCTTTTGACCACCTATATTTTCTCTTTTTTTCACTCCAGCTGCGGCGGACTGAAGGCTTCGTATATCGAAAAATCTAAATTCATTATTACCCCAAAATTGGGTGCCTATCATTTGCTGATATTGGAAACTGTTGCCTTTAATAAATTGAGGTTTTAAATTGGTGATACTACTCATCCAATCATTGTTTTGCATCACCACCGCCGTTAGATCACGATGAGGATTGGGCATAAAATATGAAGATGCCGTCTTGTTAAAAATAAAGTTAACCTGCTGCTGTTTATCACGAAACTCTACTTGACTACTTCTATTCACTTGAACCTGTACATTACCCTTGCTTTCTAAAACCATCATCCTCCGAGACAAGATGATATCCTCCGTATCGTAATTCCGGTAAACCAACAACAAATAATTTCCCGAGAGCTTAGGCTTCATGTCTTGTGATGGAAGCTCTACTTCATAATGTACAAAATTGGTTAATGTTCCGCTAGAGAATTGCACGTTATCAATCTCTTGAAACCCCATGCCATTGAGATATTGGGTTTTTGAAATGGCGGTAGGTTTCCAAAGGGCATCACAGTGAATCAGTGTCACTTGATAATAGTCTCTTTCTTCGGTCAACTGATCAAAACTCAATTTAAGCGCTGATTCTTTACCACCCAATGCAATTAATGGAAGGTTAAAACCACTGCTTTTATTTTCAAACACAATGGACCGAACATCACCTTCGTAAACGGCATTGGCATAACGAATACTGCTATCTGTGGTTCCTTGGAGATAAAGAAAAAACGCAGAAATAAATAAGCAAGTTAAACGTGAAATCAACTTCATTGACACCCAAATATAACGGGTTTTATTAAGTATTTATTGGGCATCAATCCATTGTTCCATGATTTCATCATGTTGCTTTTGTATCGATTCTCTTTCGTTAGACCATTTTTGATGCTCTTGGGTCAACTCCCACACTTTATCTGCATCTGAAGCAATCTCAGGTTCTAATAATTGTGACTCGGTTTTTTTAATCGTTTCATCGAGTGTATTCAGTTTTTGCTCAAACTTTGCCATTTCCTGTTCCCAGTGTCGCAGCTTATTTTTTGATACCGTGGTCGGTTTTATTTTTGATTTATCATTACCAACCTCCTCTTTCTTGGTTTGAGGAGTTTGAACAGCTAAATTCACAGAGGTTATCGCCTCTTTTTCACGTTTTTCTATCCATTCCTTGTACTCGTCATACGTACCAGGATATTCCTTGATTTTACCGTCTTCTATCCACCATACTTTTGTTGCTACCCGGCTTATAAACGTTCGGTCATGAGATACAAACAATACCGTTCCCGCATAGTTATCAAGCGACTCTGCTAAAACCGATGAGGAAAACATATCCAAATGGTTAGTAGGCTCATCAAGAAGTAAAAAATTGGATTGTGTAATCAAGGTTTTAGCAAGCGCTAACCTTGATTTTTCACCTCCTGAGAGGACCTTGACTTTCTTGAAGACATCTTCACCGGTGAATAAAAAGCAACCCAACACCGTTCGAAGCTCCTTTTCGGTATATTCTGAACTAACGGTTCCTATTTCATTTAAGAGGTCGTTTTTAAGATTCAACGCTTCCAGCTGATGCTGAGCAAAAAATGCTGATTCAACATTCCATCCCTCCTCTATGCTACCAGTGTGTGGTTCATTGCCTACGAGCATCCTCAAGAGTGTCGACTTTCCCTTTCCATTGGCACCAATTAAGGCTATTTTATCACCCCTGATAACCTGAGCTTCTGCATTCTGAAGAATCTCTAAATCGCCATAACTTTTTCCTACATCTTTCAAGTCAACTACGACTTTACCAGACTTAATACGGATATTGAATTTTATGTCAAAATCACGGGTCTCTTTTTCTTGAAGCTCAATCCGATCCATCTTTTCAAGCTGCTTCACCCTACTTTGAACTGCCGCCGCTTTGGAAGCTTTATAACGGAAACGAGAGATAAAATTCATCTGTTGCTTGATGAAATCCTGTTGATTTTCAAACTGCCGCTGAAGTAATTCATCGCGCTCCTCTTTTTGCTCTAAATAATTATTGAAATTCCCTTTGTAATGGAACATTTGTTGATGCGCAACCTCGGCTATTCTGTTCACCGTACGATTTAAAAAATATCGGTCATGAGAAACAATAACATACGTTCCTTGGTACTCTTGCAAATAGCCCTCCAACCACTGAATGGTGGGTAAGTCTAAATGGTTCGTTGGTTCGTCCAGTAGTAGTAAATCCGGAGCCATCAATAACAAGCGACCCAAAATCGCACGCATTCTCCATCCTCCACTCAGCTCTTTCAATGGCCTTCCTAACCAATCGGTCGGAAACCCCAAACCCTCTAGGATTTTTTCACCTTGAGATTGCCAATCATACCCGCCAAGTTGACCAAATTGCTCTTGAACTTCACCTAATCTATTTAGGCGTTGCTCATCATCGTAGTTGGTTTCTATTTCTTTTAATAATTGATGGATTTCTGTATCCAACTTGACTAAGTCCTCTCTGCCAGACAAAACCACATCTCGAACGGACTCATCAAATTCAACACTAAGCAGATCCTGGTTTAAAAATCCAATTTTCAACTGATTGGATTTTGACATTTGGCCTTCTCGAAGCTCATATTCTCCCGAAATGAGCCTCAGCAAGGTAGATTTACCGGTTCCATTCAAACCAACCAACCCGATTTTTTCACTCGGCTTTATATGCCAATTTGCATTTCGATATAAGTATCGACCCGCAAACTCAAAGGAAAAGTCGGTTAAAGCTAACACGCTGCAAAATTGGGTTCTTTAATGCAGAAATTTAAATCTAAAATAAAATTGAAGTTGAGAACGAGCTAACGATTCCAAATCATCACAAAATCATTCATGAAATAACCATTACCGATATCAAAATCATCCACTTTTTCAATAACAAACCCCAATTTGAAATAAAAATTAATGGCTTTATAATTCTGCCTGTTTACTTGTAGTCGAATACAATCAATTGGATGTTCATCTACAATGAATTTAAATAGCGCGGAACCCAAACCAGTGCGTTGCTTTTGGGTCAATACATAGAACTTATTTAGAAACCAATCCCCTGTCCCTTCCTCCTTGATAGAAATAAATCCGAGTTCATTTCCTTCGGATTCGATGATGTAGAAAATATGTCCTTCCTCATGCTGATTTTGAAGACTATTGATATCATACATCCACTGTAACATATAGTCAACTTGCTCATTACCTATGATGGGTACGTAGTGCTCATTCCATATTACAGTGGCTAATTCATTAATCTTAACAAATTGCTCGACACGGTTTGCTCGTATAATGTTCATATACTCGTACGAATATCCCATTTTTGCATGAAGGATGTCGCTCGTTGCAAAAAATATTGAAATCTCATTTTCTCGGGGGAAATCTACACTGATATTGCATAAGGCGATTTCCATTCAAGTCAATGACAAGGATATTTGTCTTTTAGCAGGTGCAAATGGCGTAGGTAAATCCTTGTTATTAAAAACATTGATAGGTATAAATCCTTTATTGAATGGTGAGATTTTAATCGATGGTGAAAAATACACCAATAACAAAACCCAACCCGGTTTAATCAGCTACCTATCCGCAGCATCACCTAGCGTGGAATTAATGAGTGTGCTTGAGGTTGTGCTTTCTGCACAGCGAAATCAGTCTTGGTTCGGAAAGGAAACAGAGTTAATAATACAAAAGGCTAAATCTGAACTTAACTTTTGTGGAGTCAAGCACCTCTCAGAAGCTTCATTTGTAAAACTATCCGATGGCGAAAAACAAAAAGTAATGCTGGCCCGCTCATTGTTTCAAAATACAAAATATGTGCTGCTCGATGAACCAACGGCCTTTCTGGATTATCCATCAAAAGTTGAATTTTGGGAACTTATCCGAAAACGTTCAGAAATGAATAATCAAGGATTCTTGGTTTGTAGCCATGATCTTCATGTTGCCTTACCACGAGTTGATCGAATGTATTTACTGAGAAAAGATGGAATGGAAGAATACCCTAATCCAAGGGATTTCAACCCCAATGAATGGGATGGACAATGAGAAAACCATTTGAATTTAAGAACTTTATTATTCATCAAGAATCTGTTAGTCTACCTGTAAATACCGACAGTGTTCTGTTTGGTGCTTTAACGGATTTCAACAAACCAACTAATATCTATGATATGGGAACAGGTACGGGATTACTCATGTTTATGATGAGTCAAAAATACCCGAATTCGAATATCATTGGTTTTGAAAATGACCATGATTCTTTAACATGTGTTAAACAAAACATCTTATCAAACCCTAGGTTTACCAATCTCGAAATTAAGTCCTTCAATTGGTGGGATATGCAACCAGATAAGCCCGCTCAAGCCATTATTTGTAATCCTCCATTTTTTTTTAATCAATTATCATCTAACAATACCAAACGCTCCATCTCAAGACATTTAAAGGAATATGATTTATTCTACTTGTTGGAACGGATGAGTAAATGGTTAGCGCAAGACGGTGAAATCGCTTTTCTATTGCCGTTTGAACAAGACGTCTATGCTGAATACAAAGAGGTACTTAATAAATCCCAAGTACACATTGAGCAGGCCATAAAAATCAAGGCCCATTCGGAAAAAGATTTTCATCTTTGGTTTATCTTCGGGAAGAAATCTTCAAGGAATTTGGGTGAAAATCCCATTCAGGATTTAGTAGTTTATGAAAGACCTGGTGGTCCATTCACAGTGGAATCTAGACACCTACTGAGCCCATTTCTTCAGGATAGAGCTTTAGGGATCTAAACTAAAATCATTATCCCGTTGTTCTATTGTATATTCGTTTAGATAACTAACATGAATTGGATTAAGTATGCATTGGAAAAATCACTTTTTGGGGTGTGCTCACAGCTCGGAGAGAAAATGAATATTTCCACCAAAAGCGTACGGTTGTCTTTTATTTATGCTAGTTTCTTTACCCTAGGCTCACCCATTATATTTTATTTGGTAGCGGCCTTTTGGTATAACGTCAAGACCTACTCTCAGGAACGTAGAACCCGTGTTTGGGATCTTTAAAAGTTACTACTTACCGTAAATCGAATTCCACTAAAAGCCGGCTCAACTCGGCAAATTCCACCCGAACAGTTGACTCCCTCCTGTTGTTTTAAATAGGATAAGGTGTAGAAACTATTGTTGTGGTTATAACTAAAGAAGAACATAGGGTAATGCAATACAGCGTCTTCTATAATCATCCGATCGTAGCGATGAGGCTGAACATTTACCATATCCCCTATTGACATAGACCATTCTTTATTGAAATAATATTCCACTAATACATTAGCAAATGAACCTTGGTCCCTATCGGTATTTAGATATTGCGCTTCTATGCGCAAACTCTTATCCTTACCGATTTTATGTAGCCACTCCGCAAATGGTGTAATGGTGTAAACGTCTTCATACTCTGGCTCTTGTTCGTAACGCGCTTGATTATAGAAGATGCTTTGAAGGCCTAACTTCAGCTTATCCTTACCAATATTTTGAATTAATTGAACGTTATATTCTCGAAAAAGTTGAATGGGCTTCATGCTCATCGATGAGGAATCGAACATTCCGTTGGAAGCAAGAGATTGAACATAACTCGCGTTCGCTAATATTCGTGTTCCGCGGTTGATCTTACATGTCAACTCCCCTTGAATACCATTTTCTCCTAAATCTTGTGCAGGGGCATTATAACGCGCCATCAAGCGGTATGAGTTTTGCTTGGTCAAGCTAGGAAGGTAACTAATGAGTCCGTTGAGCAAACCCTCTCTAGGAGAAGTACGCAATGGAAAATGATCAACATGACGCAACTGAAGATTCAAGCCCAATGATACTCGGTTTGGAACCGTTCTTCCATTGGGTAATTTTCTCTTTCCAAACTTAAACCTCTTTCCCCATCCCACGGTTCCGTAAAACACTTTACCATCTTTAAGAATTAACTTATTATTAAAGTCCAAAATGGCCTCTGGCGTTTTATAATTTGCTTCACCTCCAATGCTAAAGTTTCCAATATCGTAATTGAAATATCCGTTAAATCCGTACACATTGTACTTCGGGAAAAACCAATCTTTCTCTTCATAAGATTGAACGATGGATACCAATTCCTGCATGGTTGCGCGGTCAATATTTCTGTTCAATGCAGAAGCACCTAGATTCAAACCTCCAAACTTTGCATTTTCGCCTATATTGACACGACCTTCTAGGTTTATTCCGCTGATAACCTGTGGAGTATAACTAAAGCGTGTCCCGCTGTTTTGATTTCCTTTTTGATTTCCAGAGAAGGCTTTTAACCTCCAATCGTCATTGATGTCATAGATTAAACGTATTCCTTGGATGGAATAATCCAACCCTAGTTGACGCTGTTCATAGGCACGAAATAAGACGCCAGAACCAAACTGATCATAAAATGAACCAACCGTTATATTTAGATCTTTCAACTGCTTACTAGCCTGCCAAAATCCTATACCATGATCCGTGTATGCACTTTGAGGATCCAAAAGCGGTGAGTTGTTAAAGGCATCAAACCGCATGGTAAAATTGTATCCATTTCTACGATACTGCATAAATAACCAAGCGTCTACACTCGCTGTATTTTCGAGGTAGACACGGGTATTAGCACCGATTCTGTCGTCACGTATATATTTTTGGTAATTCAATAAAAGATTACCGCTGAATTGACCTTTATCTTCTTGCTTGGTTTGTGATTTTAGCGCTGCTGTAGCTACTAGCAATACTAAAAATGCCGTGAATCGCTGCATCATAATGACTGTGCAAATATGCAAAAAACCTTCCACACCCTCGCTTTTGAGAACGGAATGAACCATAAAGAGATAAACACGTTATTTTTGTGATTATATATGACAACGCTCACAGAAGAAGCTAAACCCACGAGAAAACTACATATCGAGAGTTATGGATGTGCCATGAACTTTGCTGACAGTGAAATAATTGCTAGCATTATGGGAGAACATGGTTTTTCTCAAGCCGAAAATGAAATTGAAGCTGATGTCATATTCTTGAATACTTGTGCAATCCGCGATAATGCAGAACAAAGAATCCGCGAAAGATTACGACAACTACGTTCAAATAAGTCTAAAAAATCCGACCTTATCATTGGTGTTTTGGGCTGCATGGCCGAGCGTTTGAAAGATAAACTACTAGAAGAAGAAAAATTAGTAGATGTTGTTGCAGGGCCAGATAGCTACCGAGAACTCCCCAAATTAGTTGCTGAAGTAGACGATGGTACAAAAGCAATTAATGTACTACTCTCTCGAGAAGAAACTTACGGAGACTTAAACCCCGTACGCTTAAATACCAATGGAGTAACAGCATTCATAAGCATAATGAGAGGATGCGATAACATGTGTACATTTTGCGTAGTTCCTTTCACCAGAGGTAGAGAAAGAAGTCGAGATCCTGAAAGTATTATCAACGAAGCCAAGGAGCTTCAAAAAGAAGGATATAAAGAAATCACTTTACTAGGCCAGAATGTTGACAGCTATCTATGGTTCGGCGGGGGACCTAAGAAAGAATTCAAAAAACTCACCCCCGAACAACAGGAAAGCTCGGTAGATTTTGCTGACCTTTTAGAAAAAGTAGCACTCGCTGTACCCAACATGCGCATACGTTACAGCACTAGCCACCCAAGGGATATCACAGAAAAAGTGGTGCATACTATGGCCAAATACAAAAATGTGTGCAATTACATCCATCTACCTGCACAAAGTGGTAATAGCCGTGTACTCGATATCATGAGTAGGAATTATTCCCGCGAATGGTATATGAGTAAAATTGAGATGATTCGAAATATCATCCCTGACTGCGGAATTTCATGTGATATCATTGCTGGTTTTTGCACAGAGACCGAAGAAGAACATCAAGATACCCTCACGCTGATGGAATGGTCAAAATTTGACTTTAGTTACATGTACACCTACAGCGAACGGCCAGGAACACCAGCCGCAAAAAAGTTCGAAGACGATGTACCTGAAGAAGTGAAGAAAAGAAGACTTCAAGAAATCATTGCGGTGCAACATAAAATGAGTCACCAAAAGAATCAAGACCGGGTAGGAATGGTTTGTGAAGTACTTATCGAAGGCAATAGCAAAAAGAGTGATCAAGATTGGATGGGTCGCAACGACACCAATAATGTGGTTGTATTTCCAAAAAGGAATTACCAGATTGGCGATCTGGTTAAGGTGAAAATCACACGATCAACTACTACTACACTGATTGGCGAGGCCGTCGGTTACAGCTAAGCCAAGCCAAATTGTTTACTTTTTTAACTTCTTCTTCCTGCGTTGACGATGCTGTCGATATTTGGAATACACTTCGTAATTTATGTTTTCCCTCAATGAGTTATACTTATCCTTCTTAGCCTGTATGATACGCTGATTTCTGGTTTTAGGATCATGATGATATTCCCTCTTAATGTTGTATTTGGCTTTTTCATAAACCAATTCAGTATCGTATAATTCATCTAAATCAGTCTCCGAAATAGTATGCCGTTTGGCGAACATGATCACCTTTTGAGCTGCTAACTTTTCATACTCATGCAAACTGCGTTTTTTAACTTTAATGTTCTTAGGAATTTTGGTTTTTGATGGTCCAAAAAACCTAAGAATACGACGTATAAGTTTTCTTAATTTTCGTTTTAACATAAGTATGAATTTTTAGTATCCCCCTGCTATCTAACTTAACGATAACGAGGAGCAATATTTTCTAGCATATCCTTTGTCATTGCTGCTAGGTCATACTCTGGCTTCCAACCCCAGTGTTCTCTAGCAAGTGAATCATCTATAACGGCAGGCCACGTATCAGCAATCGCTTGTCGATAGTCAGGATTATAGGCAATCTGAAAATCAGGAATGTGTTCCTTAATGCTATCGGCAATTTCCTCAGGAGCAAAACTCATTCCTGCTAAATTATAGCTCATACGCATTTTTATCTTTTCTGGGTCAGCATGCATCACATCCAATGTTGCCTTTACTGCATCCGGCATGTACAGCATGGGAAGAATGGTACCTTCCTTCAAAAAACAATCATGAACTTCGCCTTTCAATGCATCATGGTAGATACCCACCGCATAATCTGTTGTACCTCCGCCGGGATCGCTCTTATGACCAATCAATCCAGGGTACCTTAAACTTCTGGTATCGACCCCATAACGTTGGAAATAGTATTGAATATACAATTCTCCCGCATATTTACTGATTCCATAAACTGTGGTTGGGTCCATTGGCCCATATTGTGGAGTATCAAAACGTGGTGTATTTGGACCAAATGCTGCGATTGAACTTGGCCAATACACACGGCCAATGCTACTGCCTTCTTCTCTGGCTGCATCGAGCACATGAAACAAACCTTGCATGTTAAGCTTCCATGCAAACTCAGGATTCTGCTCAGCCGTTGCACTCAATAGCGCCGCCAAGTGATATACTTGGGTTGGCTGATGTCTCTGAAGAATATCTTTCCATTTTGCAAGATCTAGTATATCCAATGTTTCAAAAGGGCCTGTTTCAAAAACTGGGTTATCACTTTTTCGAATATCCGATGCAACAACAGAACTAGCTCCGTAAATATTTCTCAAGGCTTCTACTAACTCCGTACCCAATTGTCCGGAGGCTCCGATAATAAGAATCTTTTCCTTTCCCATTCCACATGCAAATTACCTCCAAGACCGACTTTTTCCAACATTTTAATCGGTCAGGATAACCACAAGTTTGAAAAGTTTCGCATTTTTGCTGAAACATGACCAAACAAATAGGTGCCGGTATTATCGGAATGGGTAGAATTGGCAACAGACACGCCGAAGAAATCATCCGTCACCCGGGTCTGAATTTGATTGGTTTTTTTGATATCAACCCAAAAGCCAAGGGGCCTAAAACCTACGCATACCCATCATTTAGCGATTTCTTGAATGAACGTGATTTGGAGGTTGTCCATGTATGTACACCAAATGGCACTCATTTTAGTATTGCAAAACAATGCCTATCCGCGGGCAAGAGCGTAGTTATTGAAAAACCGGTAACCCTATTACATTCTGAAGCTGAAGAGTTGGAAATATTGGCAAAAAATCAGGGTCTACACATATTCTGTGTAATGCAAAACCGATATTCCCCTGTTTCAGTTTGGCTGAAGGAAGTCATTGATAACCAATATTTAGGAGAATTATTTTCCGTTCATGTTGATTGTGCTTGGAATCGTGATGATCGCTATTACTGCGGTGATAGCTGGCACGGATCTTTAGACTTAGATGGTGGTCCATTATACACCCAATTTTCGCATTTTGTAGATATGCTTTATTGGCTATTTGGAGAATTAACAATCCAAGATGCTCGATTCTTTAATCACAATCACCCCAACACAGAATTTGAGGATAGCGGTAGCTTCCAATTTGAAACAGAGGCGGTAAAACAAGGTAGTTTTCATTATACCACATCGGTTTGGGACAAAAATTTCAAGAGTAGCATCCAACTGATTGGTGAAAAAGGGAGTATCGAGATTTCCGGTCAGTATATGAACGAAGTACGCTACTGCCATATAGAAAACTACGAAATGCCAACGCTTTCTCCTGCACCTCCTCCTAATCTATATCAGGGGTATGAGGGAAGTGCATCCAACCATGTCCATGTCATCCACAATGTATGGGAAACATTGAATGAAAAATCTCATCCAAACACCCCCATACACGAAGGCAAAATGGTTACCAAAGCTATTGAAAACGTGTACCTTAGGAGAAAATAATCTTTTTTCTGATTTTTTTTGGGGGATACCCATAAAACCGGTGTCTATGTAACTGTCGACACAAAAACCCAAGATGAAAGAACAACTTGAATCTAACTTAATTACCAAATTTGCTGCTGGACTTATGGAGCATGATGAAGAACAAATCATGCAAGAATGGTTACAGCAGAATCCACAATTTGTTTCTACCGTGGCTTTAATCCAGCAACAAGTAGAGGCCATGAACCAAGAACCTGTTTTAGTTTCAACCCACCCATAACCATGAGTCAAAACGATCATTACAATAAAAACGACGAATTCTCGGACTTGTGGGAGATGTCAAAAAACTATGTTCCATCTGAGTCGGCTGGGAACGATACAGCATGGGATAAATTAAAGGCACAAATTGAAGTAGAATCAACAAAACACAATACTGGTCTGAGTATAACTTACCGCAGATTATTATCTTATGCTGCCGTACTAGCACTGTTTGCACTATCGGGTTATTTCTTTTTTCAACCTACGGTTACAACACCCATCCTTTCAGTTACAGAGAATACACGTTCTGGCGAAACTCGTTTAATTGAGCTACCAGACGGAACCGAAGTAACCTTGGCATCTAATAGTGAGCTGAGCTATGAAATCAATGAAACAAGTAGAAATATTCAGCTTTCTGGTCACGCTTCCTTTGAGGTTGCGAGAAATGAAAATGCCCCTTTCACAGTAAATGCCAATGATATTGATGTCACTGTTCTGGGTACTGGTTTTGACGTGGATGCTTTTCCAGATCAAGAGGTTAGAGTATTTGTGAAGCATGGAAAAGTACGTGTTAACAACCTTAAATCTGAAGCCATTCTTACCAAGAATCAAGGAGTGATTGCACAATCTGACTCCATATTTACTTGGAATAAAACATCGAATCCATTGAGTGTTGAGAATGGGGTGATGCGCTTCAATGAAGCCGATTTGCACTTCGTAATCCAAAGTTTATCTAACCTCACAGGTAACAGTTTCACTTCCCCAGAAAAAGCAGAAAAACTTCTTTTCACGGGTAGTATTCCCTATGGTTTAAAGAGTGATGAAATTGCCACTATTCTGTCACAAGCCTTGAACGTATCCATTACCGAGGCAAAAAACTGACGTTAGGCTCTGCATACATTTGATTAAATTTGTTAATCTAGGTATGCGGAAACTTTGGCTCTTTCTGTTTTTTATACAACTTTCCACCCTTAAAGGGCAGGAATTATACTTTGAGCCAAACGTAGGTCAAATTACAGTTCCCCCAGATTACGAGCAATCCGCACCACTTGCCCTAATCAAAGTCCCCTTAGGACAGATTTATGTCTTAAACGATCGACTACGGTTACGCCTCATAAATCCGGAAGACAAGCCAAAAATTCATCAGTCCGTTCACTTCAAGGACATGGATACAAGCTTTACTATTCGTTACCAAGTAATGGATGTGATATTCAGCGAAGCACAACCACCTAGCCACGTGCTTTTTGAACGTCCCACCGAATTCTATTTTAACTATTATCTCTCAAAGAACCCCAAGGATTGGAAAACAGGAGTTACAGGGTACAAAGGCATTCGATTAACCGATATTTATCCAAACATAGACTTGAAGATATATACCCAAAAGGGTCATGTTGAATTTGATTGGATTTTAAAACAAGGTGCCAATGTAGACAACATTCAGTTGAAATGCGCTGGGGTAAAAAACACCGAAATCACAACAAAAGGATGGTCATTATTTGGGGAAAATGCCTCTTTTACACTGGGCCCTGCAATCGCTTTTCAAGAAAACAAACCATTCAAATGCACCTATGTGCAAAAGTCCGAGAATGAAGTGTGGGTAAAAACACCAAATCTATCACCAACAAAACCATTTAGAATTGACCCCGTATTGGTTTTCAGTACGTATAGTGGCTCCACAGCAGATAATTTTGGGTTCACGGCAACCTTTGATAATACGGGATGTTTGTACGCAGGTGGAATCGTTGATGCCTCAAGTCGCAGTTACCCTGTAACAACCGGTGCTTTTCAAACTACTTACGGCGGAAGCAGTAACCCAGCAGAGCCCGTATATCTACCTTGTGATATCAGCATCAGCAAATACAGCCCGGACGGCTCAACGTTATTATATGCCACTTATTTGGGCGGAAATGATAACGAATATCCTCACAGTTTATGTACCGATTCTAAGGACAACCTCTTATTATTAGGTAGCACAGAGTCTGATGACTTCCCCATACACTTAGATTCAAATCTTCAAGTTAATTGGGCTGGAGGCTACGATATCGTCATGACCAAATTCAATCCTTCCGGCACTCAAATGATGGGAGGCACCTACTTGGGAGGGCGTTTCAATGACGGTTTCCAAACCAACAATGCAGCGCTACGTAGTAATCTGTTGTTTAATTACGCCGATAACTATCGTGGAGATATTACCACCGATGAAAATGGGAATGTATACATCGCTACCTGCACTCAAACCGACGTTATCAATGGCATTAATGGTTATCAATCAAAGAATAGCGGTCTCACAGACGGATTGGTTTTTTCTACTTCTCCCAATTTTAGTCAATTAAGGTGGGGTACTTTCTTGGGTGGAAACGAACACGATGCTGCCTACTCTTGCCGATTGGATAATCAAGGGCATTTATTTGTTGGCGGAGGTACGGAAAGTGATAATTTCCCAATTGAAGGGAATAACCCCTATGACACCGTTTACAGGCAAGCAATAGATGGTTTCATTTCAAAGCTAGATGCAAACAATGGTAACTATTTAGCAGGCACGTATTGGGGTAATTGGGGAATATCACCTGAACCTGTGGCCTATGATCAAATCTATTTTATTGATTTAGACCCCGATGGTAAAGTGTATTTCACAGGACAAACAACGGGAGATATTACGCGAACTTCCG
>Ga0181603_10001481_pt1 | contig 19588 bp, 13 predicted proteins | sample 041ome_13_FD_148633 | JGI IMG/M metagenome (GOLD analysis project Ga0181603, IMG submission 148633) | Coastal salt marsh microbial communities from the Groves Creek Marsh, Skidaway Island, Georgia - 041409US metaG (spades assembly) | ecosystem: Environmental > Aquatic > Marine > Intertidal zone...
CAGGTGTACCAACTTCCCAATCATATTCAGGGTCATTAGGTTGACATAGATGACCAACTCCTAGAGTCTTATAGCCTAAACTATCCATATAAATCTCTAGGACTTCGCCCTCGTGTCGTTTGATTTCTGCTTTACATTGTTCGATGTTCATATTATTTATTATCTATTTTAAAACCTAAGCTATCCATTTGTTCTTGGTAAGGCTCACCAGTGTACGGATTAATTCTATCTGCTGGGTCTTCTTTAGTAAAAGGTACGTTGTCTTCGCCTTCGACTATACCTCCTTTGGCAAAATTAAATTTAGATGGCTCTGGTCTTATTGGGTCATACCTCAATCTTTTAGCTGCTAGTTCTGGGTTAGACCAATGATAATAAGATTCTCTTATAATAGGTAAGTGAGAAAATCTAGAATAAATATCATTATATTCTTTTAAAAATTGTGAATATGATTTGTCAGAAAAATCCCCATTTAATTTAAAAAATGTTAGTTGAGCCTGTGTTAATCTTATGGGTGTGAAAGAATTATTAAAAGATGTAAAGGCTTCTTTTTCATAATTATTAAAATTTCTTAATCTTGTACTAGCAATTTTATCAACCTTATATTTTTCTATACCTAATGTAATTGCTCCTTCATAAGCTAATTTAGCTTTAACAAAACTAGGATAGTATGCATCAATACCATCTTGATACTCAGCTAACAATTTATCAGGTGTCATAGTATCATCATAAACATAAGTGTTTAAATTGTCTTTTGCAAGTTGTACTTGTTTATTTAAGTCATTAACTTTAAAACTAAAATTTCTTTGTATTCTATCAGGTTTTACAATTTGAGTTCTTTGTCCAGTAACTCTAGAAAATAATTCATCTTCAAGACTTATCTCACCCTTTTCAATTTGTTCTCTTTTTTTACCTAAAAATAAACTGTAATCATCTTTAATCTCTCTAGGAATTAATTCTTTTCCTATATGAGATAATATAACTCCTAAGTTATCAGGATGCAAATAACCTTTTTGAATGTTAAATCCATCTAGGTATTCTCCAGTTTCAAAATCTCTACCTTGAAATAAAACATCAAGCCCAGCTTCGGTTACAATAGAAGGTCCTAAAAAAGGCTTGACAAATAATTTAGCAGCTTCATATACTCCTGCTCCAATTTTTTCTTTAGTATCTTTTGGATTTCTACCTTCTGTTACTTCATTTAAAAATGCTCTAAGAACATCTGTAACTGGAGCACTAGGGTCTGTATAAGTTAAATCTGTATACTCTAAAAATCCATCTTTAGTTCTATCAAAAACTAATGCACTATGTTGAGACCAATCAGCTAAATCTAAATCTCTAATAGCTTGTTCTTCTTCATCAGTAACACCAAAAAAGTATTTACTGGTATCGGTTAAACCTTTGTATCCTGCATAAGTAATTGTCATTTGACCAGCCAAGCGTTGCATTCCTCTCTCAACTAGTGCTTCATTTCCAGAAGCAATCTCATCAATACCTCTAACTAATGTGTGATAATTATTTCTCCATTGTTCTGCAGTAAATGAAAAGAAGTTACCAATAGGTGCTTTTCTTAAACCTAATAAAGTAGGAGAAATTAAATCATATGTGGGCATGGTGTTTCTAACAATGTCTGCAGCTTCTTGTTTTAATTGGTCAGTAGACTTTTTAGCTGCCCCAGAAACCATACCGTTTGCTCTTTGTAAAACTTTTAATTCTTTATTATATGTAAGAATCCTAAACAAATCATCTTCAGCTACATATACATTTGTGAAACCTTTATTTATTCTACTAGCACCAGAACCTATTTTTCTTAGAATACCATTTGAAACATCGTTAAAATTATTTTTACTTCCAAGCTGTAAATCATTAATTAAAGCTTTAAAATCTCCAACTCTAACGTTTTGATTTACCAAACCTAGTTTTTGATATTCTCTATAAATTTTACTAAGTTCATCATCACCTTTTGTTCCAGCTATACGTAATTGATTAGCTAATATTTCAAAAGATTTATTAGTTTCTTCTCCAAAAGGATTTAAACCATTTCGTAAAACAATAATACCACCACCAATAGTATTTCTAACGTGAGTTGTTAAATTATATACAGTAGCAGCAGCCTGTCCAAAACCTTTACCTTTTAAAAATAAACCATAAAGTTTTCTAGCATACCCTTGAGTATCAACTTGATTCATTTGATTAAATAATCGAGCCACGTCTGGTGTAGTCTGTGCTCCGTTTAATCTACCAAACTGTTCACCTTTAATAGTTCCTTCTCTCATTCGTGGATCAGGGGCTACTGTTTTTTTGGTTGTTCCTTTAAAAAACCATTTACCTAATCCTTGATCTGCTAAATCATCAAACATTCTATATTTACTCTGTTGATGAGCAAGAGTTTCAATGGTTCTAAACACAGCAGTTGTTGTTGAAACATTCTGCCCTCCAAGCAATTCTTCAACAGCAGGTTTTAATGTTACTCTAGCTTTAAATAATTTTTCAGCTTTTGGAGCACCAAAGACTTTATTGATATGAGTTTCTACAGCTTCTAATTCATCTCTCTTTATCCATTTTTGAACAGTTAATTCGGCTTCTTGCTGATAATAATCATCACTTTTTAAACGTTTTAATCCTCTAGCTACATCTGCTGCTTTAATACTTTGTTTAACTTCAGCAATAGCTTTACTAACTACTTCTTTTGAAGGTGTCCAGTTTGGATTTTCAAAAATTTCATAGGTCTTTCTTAAATAAGTACCCATATTTTTTTCTATTTCTTCTCGTAAAGCTTTTGGAATGTGAGACGATTGTAATAATAATTTACTTAATGCATCAATTGTTCCTCTTGCTTGTTTTGCATAAGGTCTTACATTTTCTGGTAAATCTTTTAGTTTAATCTTCTTACCATTTTTTAAAGTTCCTATCATAAAATGTCCAAAGTCTTCCTCTATATCTGAAAACTTTACTTTAGAATCTTTAGCAGCTTCTTTCATTGTAACTATTAGATTAGAGTGTAAATCCATAGCTCTTTGTGACCAACCAATTCTATCATACTCACCAGATTTTATAATCTTATGCATCTCTGGCGAGTTCATTCCGGATGAACGTCTTAAATTAAACCAACCACGTTGCATAACTTTTTGAGCTTCGTTTATACCACGACCTAAGGAATTATTTCTAAATATTTTAGCATTCCAATCTGTTACAAGATCAAGATCAGGTTTAGGTTTATCTACAACTTTAGCAGCTTTATCGGACTTTCTCCCTTCATTTATAACTTTTTTGAAAGCATCAACAGCTTCTGATCCTTCACTTTTAATTTTATTAATTAATTTTGTAGCACCTTGAACTGTAACTTTTCCTAGTCCAATAGCAGTAGAAACTGCTCCGGTCATAAAAACTCCATCTAATAATAAAGATAATCTTCTAGCTGTTTCTGTACTATCTTCATCAGCATCTAAATAATTAAATAAATCTGCAAGAGCATTATCATCATCACCAAAATGTTCTGCTAATTTACTAGCTACAATAGTAAATTCTGGGTCATCGGCAAATGCAAACTGTGAAGCTAGTTCAGTTTTAGCTATCATAGCACCAGAATTAATTAATCTATTTTTAAATAACTCATTACTTTCTGCAGCTAGTCTAGCTTTTGAAGGTCTACCTTTTCCACGAGGATCAAGCTTAACTCTTTCTTTTAATTTATCTGCAAGTTTACCAACTCCTTTACTAACTTTAGTACCTTTTAATGCTTGGAATCCATAAACTAATTCACCCAAAGGTCTTGCTAAAGACTCTGCAGTACTTTCAGCTTCTTTTAATTCGTAATACTCTTCACCTGTTTTTTCATCGTACTTTGTTTCGTACAAATCTGTTTGACCAAAACGAGTAGAACCAAAAGGTTTTCTAATAAATTTATTTACACCACGTTCAATTTTTTTTTCTACATCTCTTTCGGTTAAGTTTATTTCTTCACCGGGTCTAGTTAAAAAATCATCTGCACCCATTGAAAAGTTATGCATAAGATTTAACATTGAGGATGTAGACTCTCCTATAACATGTGCTGCTGTTCTACGTAATCCTTTAAATCCTCTTTGTTCTGCAGCTTTTTCAATATCTTTATCTTGAATTGAAAATAATTTTTTATAATAATCAGGGTCTTTTTTGAGAGGGTCTTCTGGAATAATTTTAGATTGTTTTCTATATTCTGCAACACTTTGATCTAACTCTGAGGTAGAACCTTCTGTTGCATAATCTAAAAATTGATCGAAATCCATATCCGAATAAAATCTAGGAGTTGTACTGTATAAAGTTTTAAGTTCAGAAATATCTGAACCAACTTCTCTTTTAGTTTTTAAATCGTCTTTGTAAACTTCGTAACGTGAAGCCATAAATATATTACCTGTTTAACTTAAGGATTAGAAAACCCAGCAATTTGTTCTGAGTCGGACATCAATAAATCAATATTATATTGTGCATTTCTTACTAAATTTTTAACGTAAGATTGTTGTTTTAACTCTTGAATGATAGAACGATACTGATTAGTTTCATCATCCCAAGATGAATTTTTTATTGTATCTCCACCCAACCCTCCTTTGGCTACATCTCTGGTAATATAATTATATAAGTCTTGATCTTCTGGAATTGTTGAAGTTTTATATTTAGCTAGTAAAGTTTGATCTATTCTTGTAGATGCAATAGCAGTTGTTGTAGCTTGGTGTCCTGAAGCCACCAATGTTGCTGTATCAATTGCAATAGTTGGGTAAAGCTGTTGTTTAATTTGTTCTTTAGTTTTAATTCCAAACTCACCTGCAATTTTATTTTCAAAGAACTCATCTTCTTTTTGTTTTAAATAAGCTTTTTTCTTTTTAGGAGCATCTGGTCCGGGATCATCACGATTCCAATCTGCATTTGCTTCCATATCTGCAGCAAGTCCAGCATAGAATCTTGCAGCATCTTTAATGTCTTCTTCTACATTTGGAACACCAATTGTATCTCTAATTTCTTTATCTCTTAAAGCATTAAACTCTGTTTCATCCATAGTTTTGTATTGATCTGTATTTTTTAACTGTGCATATTTTTTCGTAATTTCTTGTACAGTATACTCGTGTTCTTTTATAAATCTATTTGTAATAGAAGATGCTACTTCAGTTTCAAATGCGTTTACTGTTCGTTCAGTTGTAGGAAGACTTTGGAACTGTTGTTTAAGTGCTTTACCATAAGCACTCTCCGGACTAATTCCATATTGAGACTCTAGCACATCATCAATCTGACCTCTTTCAATAATAATATTTTTTTGTTGAATAGGGCTTGTTAACTCAGCTTGAGCTTTTTCATCCATACCTACAATATTTAAACGTGCTATAGGATTATTAAAAATGGTAGCCTTTTCAATTTGTCTATTATAATCGGCTTCTTCTTTTTTAGTTCTTTCTAATAACTTGTCTTGATAATCTCCACCAATTCTTCCACCACTAAGTTTATTTAATCCCCTATGTACTAAACTAATATTTTGTGGGCTAGTAATTTCTCTACGTTTAGCTTTAATATATTCTAAAGCTTCTTTTGTGTATTCTTCTTCACTACCTAAACGTGGAGTATCTTCTCCATATATTTTTTTAAAGTTTTCATATTGAGCATTTGCAAATTTTTCTTTAAACTCTCTTTTTTGTTTAGTTCCACTAATATTACTACCGTCATAATAACTAGAATTTAATCCATTAGTTTCAACCCATTTATCAAAAGCTGATTCAGCATCTGCATCATAATATGTTGTAATACCTTTATTTTGTATTTCATCATATTGATTTTGTAACTTTAATTGTGTATTATAATTATTTTTTGCATTGGCAAGTTTATATGTTTTTTCATCTTCTAAGTCTTGTAAATTTTGCATAACTTGAGATTGCATTTTACTTTCTTTCGCATTAAAAAATAAAGATGCTAATAATAAATTTCTGCTTCGATTACTTTTTTTATTATTACCACTAAAATAAGCTGTAGCTAAATCTGCAAAGTTGGTCCCTGCACTTTTTTGACCTAATAAACTTGTGAAATCTTTTGTTGCCATATTACTTATCCTCTTTACTTAATAAACTATTAGGTTGTTTTTGTTTTTCTAATAGACCTTTTGGTAATTCAATTTGTTCGATTTGTTCTCTAACTTCTACTGGTATAGTTTGTGGATTAATTTTGTTAAGTGATGCATTTTTAATTTCTTTTAATGCATTATTTCCCATGTTTAAAGTTTTTAAATTTTCTTCTCCACTTGTTGGTTTTTTATTTAATTCTTTATCAGACTCTAAAACATAATCTATTTCTGCTTTTTCAGCCAATGCCATAATCATATACATAGTTGGCTCCATTAATAATGTCATTAAATCAGGATTCCATTTACCTTCTAAGAAACCAGAATATAAAACAATAGATGCAAGGTCTACAACACCAACACCATTAGCAACTGATTCTAATAAATTAGGAACAGTTTCTGGAGTTGTTAATACACTAAATACATACAAAGATGCTTCTTTGGTATTAACAAACTCTGGCGGTTGTTCCCACCTATAAGGTTGGTCTGGACTATTTGTAAGTGATTGTCCCGGTACAGGTCTACCTGTAGCTAAACTATTACCTAAAAATTCTGTTGCTTTTTCTGATATTGCCATGTTCTTATCCTATTTGTGGAGTTGCTAATGGTTGATAAAATTGTGATAAATAATTTGAAGAACCTGTACCATAAAGAGTTTGTTGAGATAACTCTTGGAAGCTCGGTATCCGTGTCATACCTGTAGCTGCCATTGCTGAAGGTCCGACTGCTTGTATATAATTTGCTTGTGCAGCTTCACTTAAAGGTTGTCCAGCAACACCACCACTTACAAAAGGTTCTTCATAATCACCTTGTAGCTCACCCATAATTAATCCAGTTGTAACACCTTGTACAGTATCACCGACAAAATCATCACCAAAGTAACCTTTAACTTTATCAACACCTTTTGCAAATAATCCCTGTTGATCTTTTGCTATTGCATCAAAATCAACGGTTGGACCTGAAGTAGCTTGACCTGATACAGGAGCATTAAAACTATCTGTAAGCATTTCTGGAGATATTTTACCAGCTTCTAAATTTGTATACTTACTTGAATCAAAAGCTAATTGACTTTGGTCGGCAAGATTAGTTTTTACCGTTGATAACGGTTGATCTAGTGCAGGTATAGCTTCATTAATAAGACTATCTGTAATAGTTGGATAAACATTTGTAGAACCTGTAATAGCAGCACTATCAATTGCAGCAATTGCTGAATTAGCTATATCCATATTATTAGTCATATTAGCTATTTGACCATCTACCGTCAAATTAGATGCGGTTCTAGATACAGCTTGTTTAGCTAAATTTTCCCCAGCAAGTAAAGATTGTTCAGTAAGTAAAGCATCTGCTCCTACTGTTTGTTGTCCAGAAGCTGCTAATGCTTGTGCACCACTCGATGCTCCGGCTGCAGTAGCTGAAGCTGTACTTCCAGTTGAACCAATAGTCTTTGCTAATTCGGCTGACACAGCATCAGTTCCGGCAGCTATCTGTGCAGTTTCTGCAGCTTGTGTTGTGGCTTTTGCAGCTTCAGATATGGCTGCTATATCTCCTGTTCCTTTACCTATTCCAAAAGCACTTTTTGCCCACCCTGTTAATCCTTTAGCTACTGGACCCATAAGCATGTATAATCCTACAGCACCTACAACAGCACCTAATTTGCTTCCAAAAATTTTACCAAGTTTTTTACTTATTTTTCTACCTACTTTTCTTAACCATCCCATTATGTATTTACTCCATTTGTAAAGCTAATACCAGTATACCCACCGGTATATGAATTACTTAATCCAGATAGCATATTTGTTAAATAGTCATCATATACTTGTCCAGATTTTCCTTCATTAGCCAAAGCTGTTGATATAATTTGTGCCTTTCTATTTTCTTCATTTTCAAAAGCTCTAAAATCAAAGTCAGCTTGATCTCTTAACTCTTGCCATAAAAATGATTGTGACTGCATACTAAGACCAAAAGCGTTTTGTGCGTTTTGCATATTAATTTGATTTTGTGCAGCAGTATTAACTGTGTTAGTCTGTCTTCTCCATTGAACATTAGAAGCTTCAACAGCAGCAGCATTTTGTGCGTTCCATTGACTCCTTGCAAAGTCTTGTTGAGAATTAAACTGATCGACTTGTGTAACTAATTGAGCATTAAATTTATTTAAATCAGCTTGTCTTTGTGCATCTCTAGCTGCAGCAGCATTAGCTTGTGTAGCATTGAACTGTGACATTGCATTCATTTGAGAAGCATTATACTGATTCATTTGTGCTTGTAAGTTACTCATAAACTGATTAGTTTGATTTTCACTTGCAGCATTAAATTGAGCTGCAGCATTTTGAGCAGCTTGATTACTTAACACACGTTGTTGATTTTGTTGAGCCTTTAATACATTTGCTTGTTGCTGATTACTTAGGTTAGTTAAATCCATTTGTAAAAAAGCTTGAGCATTTTGTATTTGAGTTCTTTGATTAAAGTCTGCTTCAGCTAAGTTAGCTTGAGACATTAATGCTGCATCTTGTATAATACCTTGTTGTTCCATTGTAGCATCGGTGATACCTACAGTTTGTAAAAACTTACTATTAGAAAGTGCTATCTGCTGGTCAGAACTAAACTGAGCCATATCCATTTGAAAAACATTTTGAGCATTTGAAAGTGCTGTCTGTTGTCCTCTTGCAGCATTAGCTTCAGCTTCTTGAGCTTCTATAGCTCTTTGCTGTCCTACACTAGCTTGTATAGCTTGTGCATTAGCTTGAGCCATTGGCATAGCTGATTGTATAATAGCATTAAGCAAAGAGTCTCTACCAACTGTAGATGCTGACATACCTCTTTGAGCTAACATTTGCTCAACTTGAGATACCGCAGGTCTAGCCCATGTTGGAATTTCTCCTTCTTCAATACCCCTTAATAAAGTATCTAATTGATTTGATACCAATGCTTCTTGAGGTAACCCTTCAATAATACCTCTTTGTTCTTCACTAAAATCTGCAAGTCTAGCTTCTAGAGCTTCTGGGTCGTTACCAAGTTCTGCAATATCTGCTTCACTTAATCCTGCATTTGTTAATTGTTTTTTAGCTCTAGTAATACGTGATAAAGAACTTCCTACATTTACAACAGCAGTTGATTTAGCTCCTTCACTTAAAGTACCTACAACTCTTTCAGTTAATGCACCTTCTGGAATGTCAATGGTTGCAGCTTCAGTGGTAGGTACACGTTCAACACCTGCAGCTTGTGCAATAGCTTGGTCAGATACTACACCTTTTGCAGCTTCTACTTGTGCATCCGGAGCTACAGTGGTTGCTCTCATTTGTGCAGCTTGTATTTCTTGTGGAGTTTGTGCAGTTGTTACATCACCTGTAGTAACTGTCTCTGGTGCAACTTGTGCAGCTTGTGCAGCAGTCACCTTTGTAGGTGCTGCCATTGGAGTTACAACCGTATCAGCAACAACTGGAATTGGCTGTCCTGATTCATCTAAGATAAGATTACCTTCTGTGTCTCTTTGCATTCCACCAATTTTAACAGCTTCTGGAATAACTGCAGCTTCAGGTACAACACCTTGTGCAGATTGTTGTATCGTTTGTGCAGTATCAGCAATACGTTCAGTTCTTTCTTTACTTGCTGTAGTTGGTATAGTCATTTGAGACGGTGTTACCTTCTCATCTGTATTTGTAGTATCGTTATTTAAACTATTTAAATAGTCTTGATAGGATGCTTGTTGAGATTCGTTAAAAATTGTTTGTCCTTTTAAATCTCTTATAGCTGAACCAAAACCACTCCCTCCTTGAGGTATATAATTTTGACCGGCTGTAAATTCTTCAAAAGACATAGCTGGTGCAGGAGTCGATGTTGGCTGGTTTCCTGCCAAAATATTTCGTTCTTCAGTCCAAGCTTTTTGTAAACTTTGTAATTTTTCTAATACTTCTTTATTTGTTCCACCACTGTTTTGATATTCTAAAAGTAATGCTTGGTATTCTGGACTATTCATCTGCTTATCTACTTTATCGTGAAACTCTGTTAGGTTATTAGAGTAATCTCCAGAAGTAATTTTCATAGCATCAGCAATAGAGGGCTGAACAACATCAAGCTCTACTGGAGCAGGTGTAGGTGCAGATGTTGGTGCAGATGTTGGTGCAGGTGTTGGTGCAGATGTTGGTGCAGGTGTTGGTGCAGGCGTTGGTGCAGGAGTTGGTCTTGGTGCAGGAGCAGGAGTAGCTTGTCCAGCTTGTTGATTTTGTATAGCTTTTTGTAAAGGATTACCTCTATTATTTTCTGTATTCTGTCTTATAGCTTCAGCACGAGCATTTCTTTCTTCCACTGCATCACCTTCAGCATAACCAACTCTACCACCTTTAGTATAGTCTTGTCTAGCTATTCCACCACTTCTTTTTCTATTTCTTCTTTTTGACATAGTTATTTCCTATATACCTATTTTACTTAACTTCAAACAATTTGTCAAGTTTTTCACTGATTTTATCCATTCTTTCCATAATGATGGTCATATCATTTCTTAACTCATCTTTGGTTACGTAATTCTTTGCAACCTCTTCACGTGTTTTGTTCAGCAATATATCGTGTCGTCTAAGCTCTGCTGAGTTCTGTCTAATCTGAAACCAAATAGGGGCTAAGACTAAAGTTATAAAGATGTTCCAAATGATATATGCTGATAGTTCCATCTTATGCTCCTAGTTCTGGAAACTCACCTAAAGGTCTTTCCATCACTGGAGACTCTTCAGTACCTGTATTTGTATAAGCGTATAAAGCTGCTAAAGCATCTACGTCTGTAGCACCATCAATCATTGCACACATGTCATTAGACTTTGTACGCACTGCAGCTCTCCAAGTTGAGATATCGCTTGGTACTGCTGTACCACCTTCTGCAGCTCTGACAACCATCCAGTCAGTGCTTTGTAAGATACCACCGGCTTGTGCGTTAATAGTATCTTTATAGCCTTGACGGATACCGGGTTGTTTTACATCGCCTACAGATGTTCCTTCTGGCATACCTTCATCGCCTTCTTGCCATAGAATATCATCTAAAGGTTTAGCAGTTGCCACACCGTATGAAGCTGTTACAACGCCATCTGCAAAGTCAAAGCTTTGATTGGTGTTGATGTAATACTTTTCATCTTTTAAGTTTGTGTTGTCGATAACGACTTCATAAATCCCTAAGGCTTCAAGTTCTGAAGCTGTCCAAAGCATAAAGATATTACTAGGGTAATTTACTTCTCCTATGGTTATACCTTTAGGTCTTGTAAAGACTTGTGTTACGTTATCTGATTCTACTAAAGCCCACATAATTTACCTCGCTGTTGTTGGGATTCCTGTTGATGTTGTGAATGGTGATTCTGCAAATGCCATGTAGATGTATGTATCGCCTGATGCATTTGATGGGGAACTGGTACTTCTTGCTTTAAATCCATTAGACAATAAATCAAATCTATCATTATCTTCTTCAGAATCTGTTAAGTTTGCATACAAATCATAATTATTAGGATTATAACCAATTCTTTTAGAATCATTAATTACCCAACTTCCTGTATTATTTGATTTTTTAACCATAACAAAAGCAGGTTTAAAGCCTGTATAAACAAACGGACCATTTGGACTTCCATTACCGACATAGCTGCCAAACTTGCTGTAGCCTTGTTTTTCTGCGAAGGCATAACAAAGATATGAAGCTGAAGGAGCTACAAAATCATCTGAAGTTGTTATGGTTGTAGAATCTGCTTTAAAAGTAGAAAGCGATGTTGCTGCTACAGTACTATGTAAACCCATATATTCCCAATTATTTCCACCACCTGCTGTTCTTGCTGTGCCTTTCCAATGACCCCACCAACCTGAAATTCCGTCTCTGCGTTTAAGAATAAAAACATCAGGCGTTACTCCTAAACCATGTCCCCAATTTGAATTACCTGAACTAGCCCCAGTAAATGTTTGTATGCTAAAACCTGCATCTTGATTAACTTGTACTGTAGAAGTAATAGAGCCATCCGTATTGCTTGAGTTCGTACCACCATTACAATGCCATTGCCAAGCAACCATAGAGCCTGTGTTAGTACTACCACTTGCATAGGTCAATTCTTTGACAGTAAATCCATCAGATGTAATAGTCATTACACCAGTGCTATCAGCCACTTCAGAATCTCTAGCATTAGAATTTAAAGCAAAACTATAGCCAGTAGGTCCAAAACCAGAAGTAACATTTGCTCCTCTGTTTGTGTCTAATAGTACGTGAGATACTGCTGAATCTCTACGCTTAAACCAAAGAAAGTCTGGTTGTAAATCTGAGTTACCATCATTAGTAACAGTTACAACAGTGCTTCCTGCACCTGTATATAAAGCAGTTTGAAAATATGCAGATGGGTCGTCTATATTTGTATAAGCCATATTATCCGTACTCCGCTAAGTTTTTAGTGCATATTGCATAGTAGCCTGATGGGGGTGCGTATTCAAAAGTTCCGTAGCCATTTTCGTCTGATGCTGGACTTGCTGGTGTGTATGATGTAAAGCCACCAAAGTTAAAATAACCACCACAGCCATTTGCATATGTAGTACCTAAAGGCATAATAAAATCACCAATACTGGTAAAAACTGGATTACCACTATTTTGGATTGTGCCATTTTTATAAAGATACATATTTCCATTGTCTACATCTAAAGCTACACCTGCTATATCATTGGTTGTAAAATATGAAAAATTTGAAGAGCCTATTGTGCCATTTTCATATGGTGTACCATTTGGCAAAAGAAGAACTGATGAATCTGAGTCAGACCCTGCACTTAGATTTGAACTGGTAGATTCAGCATTAGTAAAACCTATTGCGGACCAATATGTTGAGCCACCTGAACTAATAAATTTATACTCAAAATACCATTTGCCTTTGGTTACTGCCATTGTTGCTACAGCAGTTCTAGTGTCACTTAATGTGTTAAAGAAACTTGTTGCACCCTGAGAAATAGTAGCATCAGTTAGCGTAAACGCTGCTTGATTAAGCGTACAAAAATTATTAGTAGGTGTGTCAGTTGCTTGGTCTGCGGATGTGATGTTGTTTAGGGTGAAGTTATTACCATTACCACTTGAGTCTGCTCCTAGTGATGCGGAGTCATCAAACTTTAAATAAAATCCGTTAGTACCATAAGTACCTTCGTAAGCTTTAGGTTTCCATATACCACTATCTTCATCAAACTCACCAAATTCTGTAGGTTCTAATGCTTGACCATCAATTAAATGTGTTTCAGCTATGTACTGCGATGAGCCTGTAGATTGGTCACCGTTATAACCAATTTTAGTTGAAATTGTGGTATTCATTAAAGTGAAAAAATTTGTTAGTGGGGTTCCATAATCAATATCTTTAGCAGTAATTTCTACTCCATTTACATATATCTGCCATCTATTTGCTGCTGTTGCATTTGTAATATCAGATTTCCAAACCATATGATACCAAGCAGAAGTGTCTCTAAAGCGTGGAGTATAGTGATAACCATTATCTAAACCACCATCAATAGAGTAAACAACCAATCTATCACTTGTATCAAATCCAAAAGTAGTAAAGTTTGCACCACCGTTGTAAACATCTATTAACCTAGCGTTTTGCCCAAGTTCTGTTCTTTTTACCCAAGTGCTATAAGTAAATGTTTGTCTATTAGTGTCAGTTGATGGGTTTCTACTAAGATACTCAGTATTATCAGCTTCAAACTTCAAAGAGTTATCAATATCATACCCACCCGTAGCTGAGTTAGCTCCACCGACTCCTAGATTAATATCTGCCATATTAGCTTAATGTTAAGTTTTGATTCCTGCCTACTTCTAACCACTTGGCACCGTTATAACGGAACGTAAACAAATCACCTTGCCCACCTGTAGTAGTTAGTGTAGGTGCTGTATCGTCTTTAAATTCATAGACAACGTCCCATGCAAGTGTTCTAGAGCCTGTACCGTCTTGTATCACTAACAAAGCGATGTACTGTCCAGAGTTTATAGCGTTTGTTGGAGCTGATAAAGTTTTGTTACCAGCAAGAGTTGCTTTGGCTACAGGGCTTGTAGAGACATCCCAAGCTATGGTAGCACCATCAGTGTCTAAGGTTGCTTCTGCGATTGGTAGTAGTTCTACCGGGATTTTAGTGTTAGCCATCTTATGCGTTCTCCAGTGTTGTAATTCGTTCTTCTAACTCTTGTATAGTTTTTACAAGTAGTGGTACAAGTTTTGATTGGTCTATGCCTTGATACTTAGGAACTTCTCTAGTACCCATAACTGCTTCAGTCACTACATTTCCATCTTCATCTAGTACAGCAGGAGTTACTTCGTATTCTTCTTCCTGCATTTCATCCTTAACACCTGTAATAGCTTCTGGAACTATGTCCTGAACTTCGTGAGCTAAAAAGCCATCTACTGTTGTATCTGGGTCAACTATAAAATTAAAGCGTGAAGGTCTTAGTTGTTTTAACCTTGTGGTTGCATCCCAATCGTATTCTACATTTTCTTTAAGTCTATAGTCTGATGAGGTGTTGTAGGCTGTTGAGCTACCAGTTGTTGTAATTGTACCAACAAACCCCAAAGACCCATCAGTCCCCCTAGAAAATTGAAGAAAACTATAAGCTCCTGTGCCAGTAGCACCATAAAGAGAGTAAGCCCCAATTCCATCATCAAGACGAAGTTTGTAGCCTTTATTTACATAACTGTTACTCGTAGTACCCACCAACAAGTTTCCAGAACTATCAATCCTCATTCGTTCTGAGCTATCAACATAAAATTCAAGCACTGAACTTGGTCTTAAATCATCAGGGTCAACCCAAATTCTAAAAGAATTTGTAGCAGAGGAAGCATTGAGGATTCCACCTGCTTTTTCCGCATTACTTGTCATTGCATATATGCCATTAGTTGCACTATCAATCCTCATTCTCTCATCAAGACCACTGCCCGTTTTAAATCTTAAAACAGTGTCTGCACCTATAGAGTTTTGGTCTATTCGCATATAACTTGTAGCATCTTCTAGTTTTAATGCAGCATCACCTGAAGCAACTTGAACGTGTAGTTTTTCATCTATTGAAGTTGTACCAACACCAACCCTATTATTTGTAGCATCTATATAAAGTGTATCAGTATCAAAATAAAAATCACCTGCTGCAATTTTCGCAGGTGTTACAGTATTCGCAGCCGGTTCGTTAATCGTTGTCTGAGTATGTGTAATAGCTTCTACAGCTACACCAGTTGCAGGGGCTGTAGAGAATGTTAAGGTAGTTCCAGAGATACTATAGTTAGCTTTGCTCTGATAAACTCCATCAAAGTATACTTGTACGTTGTTCTCACTTACAGGAGCTACAGAAAGTGTTAAGGTTGTATCACTGTTGTCACCTGTCATAGTGTCAACAATCATATTAGAACCACTAATGCTGCTTCGTGCATGGTAGACTGTAACGACTCTTGTATTAGCCGGAGCTGTAGAGAACGTTAAAGTTGTACCTGAAACACTGTAGCTATCGTGTGCTTGGAAAACACCATCAATAAACACAAGTAAATTGTTTTCACTTGTAGGTGCTGAAGTCAGTGTAAAGTTTACAGTTGAACCATCACCTGCAAAGATTTGAGGTTCAATAGCTGAACCACCACCACCTGAACCTGCAATAGCACCCCAAGCACCATCAGCATAGCCTTCAAACTGAGCATCGTCAGTGTTGTATCTGAAGTAACCATCTACTCCAGTAGGTCTTTGTGCAGTCGTACCTTTAGGTACAAAGATAGCATCTGTTGCAGTACCTACATCTAGTGCGACTGCTGGAGTTGCATCAAGAATACCAACACGATTGTTAGTGCTATCAACAACTAAAGTATTTGTATCTATGGTTAAGTCTCCAGAGACTGTTAAAGAACCTAGAGTACCTACAGAAGTTATTTGTGTTTGAGCTGCATCTACAGATAATGTATCAGTGCTTAGTGTTAAACCTGTACCGGCTGTTAATAAAGTTTTAGAAACTTCAATAGAGCCATCTAGCTGTGCATTGGTTATAGTTCCTGTTAAAGAACTTGTCGGGTAATTCGTTGCATCAGTAAGGTCAAAAGCTGGTGTAGCATCTGAAGCACCTAGTGCTAAACTTACACCACCGTATGAAACTGTAGAGTTTGTAAGAGAACTATTAGCAATGTTGCTTAAAGTATTTGAAGCAGCATCAATAGTTTTGTTTGTAAGTGTTTGCGTACCTGCAAGAGTTGCAACGGTTGAATCAATTGCAAGAGTTACAATATTACCTGTAGCACTAGAATCTATACCAGTACCACCTGAGACTGTTAAAGTTTCAGAATCTAAGTCAATGGCTATTGTACCACTGTCTGTTGTAATATCTAAATCTTCTGCAGTTATCTGAGTATCTACATAAGCTTTAATAGACTCTGAAGTCGCTAAAGTTGTAGCACTTGCTGTTGCAAAAGTATCATCATCAAGTACTGCTGTACCTGAGACACCTGTATTGATTATAGGACTTGTAAGTGTTTTGTTTGTTAAAGTCTGTGTATCTGCCAGTGTAGCAACTGTAGAGTCTATCGCAACTGTTAAAGTGTTTAAAGCTCCACTAGTATCTATACCTGTTCCACCAGCCACTGTGAGAGTCTCTGAGTCGAGGTCAATTGAAAGTGCACCTCCGGTATCTCCTTGAAAATCTAAGTCCTGTGCGGTCACCTGAGAGTCTACATAAGCCTTTACAGATTGCTGTGTCGGTACAAGCGTTGCAGAGTTTGATACCATAGTATCTTCATCTACAAAAGCTGTAACAGTTATGGTGCCATCGTTAAGGCTACCAAAGGTTAAATCTGTTATGGTTGTTGCAGCAATGGTGCCACCTTCAACCTTGTCACCACTGATTTGATTATCAGCAAGTGTTAGAGTACCTGCAGAGACATCTAAAGTTTTAGCAGCTCCTACAGTTATGTCAGATGTAGCAATGGTTGTACCATCTATTGTACCACCGTTTATGTCTGCACTTGTAGCTGTTAAGCTTGTAATAGTTGTAGCAGCTATTGTACCACCTTCAACTTTATCACCTGAGATTTGGTCATCTGCTAAAGTTAGAGTACCTGATGAAACGTCTAAAGTTTTACCAGCTCCTACTGTGATATCTGAAGTTGCTATGGTAGCACCGTCAATGGTACCTCCATCAATGTCTGCTGTATCAGCTACTAAGCTGTCAATGTTAGCAGTACCATCTATGTAGAGGTCTTGCCATTCTTTGGTAGCACTACCTAAATCGTAAGTGCCATCTGTGTTTGGTATAATGTCTGAATCAATCTCTGCAGCTAAGTTAATGCTGTCAGTGTCTGCATCACCAAATGTAAGGTTACCGGAGATAGTAGCGTTACCTGTGACTGTAAGATTACCACCGATATCTACATTACCTGTTGTGGTAATTGTATCTGTGTAGGTATCTTTAAACCTTAAACTTGTTGTACCTAAATCAACATCACTGTCTGTAACAGGGATAATAGCACCATCGGCTATGTATAGCTGTTGTACAGGTGCTGAAGATACTTCTACATAAAACTCAATGTAGTTATTGGTTGTATCTATTAGTACTTTGTTGTTCGGAGAAGTTTCTCCTGCATCACCAATCAGTCCTATAACAGGTCCTTCGGCTGTTGTGCCATCGTGTTTGTGCCCTGTAGAGTTGTGAAAAGCGTTTACAAGTTGGTTAAATTCGTTATTAAATAAAGCAGCAGTGATTGTATCACCGTCTGCAAACGAACTTTGTCTAGTATAACTTGCCATTGTCTATTCTCCGTGTGTTTTTATTTAGCTGTTGTCTGTGATATATGTATTACCTGTAGCAATCGCATCTGTATAGCTAGACTTATCTGATGAGTCTCCTACTACATCAGGGTCTGTGTAAGCCAAGATAATTTCAAGATGGTCTACATTTCTTTGTACCATATCGTTAATTTCTTCTTGGGTCATATTTACAAAATTATGTGTATCACCATTAATATCGTTAATAAGCGTTACGCTGTCGGTTGCTGCTGTTAATACTTGTTCTACTGTTTGCATTTTTAGTCTCCTATTGTTATTAGCTTTCTAAAGCTGCTATTCGTGCTTCTAAAGCATCATTTTTTGCTGAAAGTTCTTGTACTGCTTTAATTAAAGGATGTACAAACATTTCTTGTGAAATACCCTGTATTCCATTTTCTGTTTCATCCCAACCTGCAAAGTCTGTAATGTTATGATTATCCATTGCCTGTTTAACTTCTTGAGCAATCAGACCATACATTTTTTCATCAACTCGTCTTTCGGTTTCATTTGGATTGTAGTCTGGCAAACTTGAATCAATATTTGCTCTTGGCTTCCATTTGTAGGTAACAGGTCTTAAATCATTAATGAAAGCTAAACCACAGTCTGTGTTATCTGCAATTTCTTCTTTATATCTTAAATCTGAAGCTTTAGTCCAAGTAGCGTTTGCATTGTATTTATTATAAACCCTGTTTGCTCCACTGCCTTCTCCAAGAGTTGTAAAAAAATCTCCAGCAGACACAACACCTGTTCCAATTGTAATAGAGTATGACCTTGCACCTCCAGAACCGCCAACAGCACCTTGACCTATGTAAACATTATTACCACCAGTTGTACTATCTCCTGCACCTTGACCAACTGCTGTATTGTTAGTAGCTGTCGTATTATATCTTAAAGAATTAGTACCAACTGCTGTGTTGTTAGATGCTGTGGTGTTGTATCTAAGAGAACCGTGTCCAACGGCAGTATTTTCATCCCCCGTTGTATTAGTTTCTAAAGAAGCCTGTCCAAAAGCAGAACAAAAATTACCTGTATGGCTTGTTAAAGCATTTTTTCCACAAGCTGTGTTGTATGAGCCTATAGTATTTGCATCTAAAGAGTTACTACCAATTGCGGTATTTTCTGTGCCTGTGGTGTTAAGTCGTAAGGCATAATGACCTATACCAACATTATTACTTCCTGATATAGTTGTAAAAAGTGCATCTGAGCCTATGGCAACATTTTGTACTGCTGAAGTTACTTGGTGTTGTGCTCTATAACCAATAGCTATATTGTCATCACTATTTGAGTTTTGTAATACCCCCAGACCAAGTGCAACATTTCTGCTACCAGTCGTGTTTACAAATAAAGTTGCTTCTCCGACTCCAACGTTACCAAGACCTGTTGTGTTATCGGGTAAAACTCTTGAGCCAATGGCAGTATTTTGAGCACCTGATGTGTTGTTTTGTAGTGCTGTATAACCAACTGCTGTATTTAAATCACCTGAAGTTAAAGATGCAAAAACATCTACACCAACTCCAGTATTATAATTAGCTGCATCAATAGTGCCTGTTGCATCGTCTCCAATCATTATGGAGTCAGTGCCAAATGTTTTAAATGTTGGTCCTCCGGCTACTTCTTCCCAAGCTGAATTACCACTTCCGTCTGCTGTTAGTACATATCCGTCTGTAGCACTGCCAGAACTTAAAACTGAACTTGTTACTTTTGTTATTGCCATCTTTGTTTATCTCCTGCCTGAAGGTATAAAGTCTACGTAAA
>Ga0181603_10001538_pt1 | contig 19166 bp, 14 predicted proteins | sample 041ome_13_FD_148633 | JGI IMG/M metagenome (GOLD analysis project Ga0181603, IMG submission 148633) | Coastal salt marsh microbial communities from the Groves Creek Marsh, Skidaway Island, Georgia - 041409US metaG (spades assembly) | ecosystem: Environmental > Aquatic > Marine > Intertidal zone...
GGATATAGGGTCTCATTGTTTGCGAATTTAAACTATTATTCGATATCAAATAATACAGACCAACTTTACTTAATCGACAAAACACAAACGCATCAAATTTATTTTTTTTGATAAGGTATTTGTTCAAGAATATATTCAATGGCTTCTATGCGTGCAACGGTTTTACGATTGGCATCGATGATTTGCCAGGGAGCTTGGGAAGTGTTGGTTTTATCAAACATGAGTTCTTTATAGCGGGTGTAGTCGTCCCAAAGGGCTTGCGCATTAAGGTCAACACGGGTGATTTTCCATTTTTTTAGTGGATTTTTTTTGATCTCTTCAAAGCGATACTGCTGTTCTTCTTTGCTGATCGAAAAATAGATTTTGATCAAATAGGCTTCCGATTCCAAAAGCATTTTTTCAAAGGCGTTAACCTGTCCCATAAAACGGTCGTATTCTATTAGAGTACAAAATCCATTCACAGGTTCTACTACAGCACGGTTGTACCAACTTCGATCAAAAAAGACCATCTCTCCAGGCTTAGGCAATTGGTTGATGTAACGCTGAAAAAACCACTGTTTTTTTTCGTCGTAGGTGGGTACGTTCAACGCAACGATTTTAATGTGCCTGGGGTTCATGCGTTGGGTAATCCTTCGGATGGCTCCCCCTTTTCCAGCAGCATCCCTTCCTTCAAATAAGATGACTACCTTTTTTTCCTGCTCAATTACCCAATGTTGCAGTTTGATCAATTCGGTTTGAAGGGTGCGCAGTTTTTTTTCGTAAAGAATACGCTCCATGGCCTTGTCGTAGTCCACATTCCTGTAGGTCATCAAAGTGCGCATTCCTATCTTGCTATTGAGAAGTTCTATGGTTTCGATCGGGAGTTTTTTTGAAGTCATGTATCTATTAAATATCAATTTGTATGGCACTGCGGTGGTAGCGAACCATTACGTTGGGGTCGGGATAAAGGGAAATTCCAGATTCGCCTTTTCCATCATAATCAAACTGCGAGAGCAAATAGCGAATACTTTCCAAACGGGCTTCGCGTTTCTGATTGGTTTTAACGATCATCCAGGGGCTGAAATTGGTATGGGTTTTGCTGAACATTTGTTCTTTGTAATGGGTATAGTCATTCCATAGTTCTTGCCCTTTCAGGTCAACGGGACTGAATTTCCATTGCTTCAGGGGGTTGTTGAGTCGAGATTCAAAACGTTTTTTTTGTTCTTCTTTAGAGATGGAAAACCAAAATTTGATCAGTTTGACGTTGTCTTCATAAAGTAAATGTTCAAACTCGGAGACTTGCACCATAAATTTTTGATATTGCTCTTTGGAACAGAATCCAATTACGGGTTCCACCACAGCTCGGTTGTACCAACTGCGATCAAAAAAAACCAGTTCTCCAGGGTTGGGAAGCTGTTTGATGTAACGCCTGAAATACCATTGCCCTTGTTCTACGGGAGTGGGTTTCGATAAGGCCACTACTCTGGAACTTCTCGGGTTAAGGTGTTCTTTGAACCTTTTGATGGCGCCTCCCTTTCCTGAGGCATCTCTTCCCTCAAAAATTACAACAACCCTATATTGGTGCTGGGCAACCCATTGTTGGAGGTTGACCATCTCACTTTGCAGTTGGGTCAGTTCTTCTAGGTATTGGAAATTGGTTAAGGCATCACTGATGTCCACGCCACGAGCCTTAGCAGTTTTGACCAGTTCCTTTCGGGTTTTGATCTGTTGAAAATCTTTTTCAGAAAAACTTTTCTTGGTAGGTATTTGGTACATGAAGTAGGTTATTTCAGGTGTTCGAGTGTTTAATTGGGTTACCTAAATATAACAATAATAGATTTGGTGAGGATTTTTTCTCCATAAAAGGATTTATTATATTGTATTCAAATACCTACTTATGCTGGTCTCTGTATATGGAAGTGCTGTTTTTGGCGTGGATGCACAACGCATCACGATAGAAGTCAATATTGATAAAGGCATTGGCTACCACTTGGTGGGCTTACCTGATAACGCCGTAAGAGAAAGTAACTTCCGAATCGCTGCTGCACTTAAAAACATCGGCTATCAACTTCCAGGAAAAAAAATCACCCTCAATATGGCACCTGCTGATCTTCGAAAGGAAGGTTCGGCCTATGACTTACCCCTTTCTGTGGGCATATTGGCGGCCTCGGGCCAAATCAAAGCCCCCAATATAGGAGATTATCTGTTGATGGGGGAATTGGCTTTGGATGGAAATATCCGACCCATTAAAGGGGCTTTGCCCATTGCCATTCAGGCTCTTAAGGACGGTTTTAAGGGGATTTTACTACCCAAGGAAAACGAAAGGGAAGCCGCCATCGTAAAGGGCTTGGACGTTTACGGCATGGAAAACCTTACCGATGTTATTGCTTTCTTTGGTGAAACAAAATCCTTCAGTCCTATTGTAGTGGATACCCGTAAAGCTTTTGAAAAGCAATTGAAATACCCAGAGCATGATTTCTCCGATGTCAAAGGACAAGAAACCATCAAACGATGTATGGAAATTGCCGCGGCTGGTGGCCACAACATCATCCTCATCGGCCCGCCAGGAGCAGGGAAAACCATGCTTGCCAAACGGCTGCCTTCCATTTTACCTCCGATGACGCTCCAAGAGGCATTGGAAACCACCAAAATACATTCTGTGGTTGGGAAAATCGAAAATCAAGGCTTGATCAGTGTGCGTCCCTTTCGTTCACCTCATCATACCATCTCTGATGTTGCATTGGTGGGAGGCGGGCAATACCCGCAGCCGGGTGAGATTTCCATGGCCCACAATGGAGTACTTTTTTTGGATGAGTTACCCGAGTTCAAGCGTTCTGTTTTGGAGGTGATACGACAACCTTTGGAAGATCGGGAGGTGACCATTTCTAGAGCCAAATTTACGGTTACCTACCCCGCCTCGTTCATGCTGGTGGCCAGCATGAATCCTAGCCCTTCAGGATACTTTAACGATGGCAAAAGCACATCGGTTACCCCTTTTGAGATGCAGCGCTATTTGGGTAAAATTTCGGGGCCACTGCTGGATCGCATCGACCTGCATGTAGAAGTAGAACCTGTTCCCTTTGAAAAATTGTCTGATACCCGCCCCGCGGAATCCTCAGCATCGATTCGCAGTCGGGTGACGGAAGCACGTAAGTTGCAAACAGAACGCTTTAAAAAAACAAAAAATACACACTACAATGCCCAAATGAGCAGTCGGCAGATTCGAAAATATTGTTCCTTGGATCAGGATTCTTCATCACTACTCAAATCGGCGATGGAACGTTTGTCTTTGTCTGCCCGTGCCTATGATCGTATATTAAAAGTGTCCCGAACTTTGGCCGATCTAGCAGTACAGGAAAAGGTCAATTCAGATCATATCGCTGAAGCAATTCAGTACAGAAGTTTGGATCGGGAAGGTTGGTTGGGATAGGGAAAATTGATTTATTTTTCAAAATAAACCTCGTCGAAAGGAACCCTAAAGCGGGGTCCATAGATGCCCTTTTTGGTGCGGATTCCACAACCGATCACCATACTTATTTCTGCAGCAGCAGGCAAGTCTAATATTTTTTTGATCCGTAGGGAATCAAATCCCTCCATGGTGCAGGTATCATAACCGTTGCCTGCCATGCTCACCAAAAAATTCTGCGCTGCCAATGCGGTACTCTTGTGTACTACCACGCGCATGTCTGATTTTTTGACTTGACGGTAAACCACCTTGTTAAGCCCATTAAAAAAAGTAGTGATATGATTGGCCCAACCCCTCAAATTTCCAGCCCCATAGATTTTGGGGAGGATTTTTTGATAATAGGAAATGGCGCCCTTCTTCTTTTTTTCGTCTTTGTTTTTTGATTTTTCAAACTCTGATTGAATAAAAGCAACATTGGAGGCAATTCTTCTTTTCCATAAGTCTTTTCGGACTATGGGGATAACAAATTGCTTCGCTGTTTTGGCGGCGGGCTGATTAAAGCAAGCCTTGGCAATTTTTTTGACTTCTTCGCTAGAGGTAATGTGATAAAACTCCCACAATTGAAGGTTACTGCTGTTTGGAGCGAGAATGGCTTGCTCAACACATTTTTTGACCACTTTAGGGTCGATCTCTTTTTTATCGTCAAAAATCCTTACCGAGCGTCGAAACTCGATAGCTTCACTTACTTTCTTTTCAGACATTAAAGGTTTTTTAATAAAAATTTCAATAAAGATAAGGACTTTGGATAAGGTGCATAGCGACCGGGAAGATCAAACCAAAAGCTGCGTTTGATGATGGGTTTTTCATGGGTAAAATTTTTAAAACTGTATTTCCCGTGATAGGCTCCCATCCCACTGTGACCCACCCCTCCAAAAGGCAGGTTGTCATTGGCAAATTGGATAATGGAATCGTTGGCTACTCCACCTCCAAAAGAATAGCGGTTGAAAAGTTGCTTGATGAATTTTTTTCGTTTAGAAAAGATATAAAAAGCCAATGGTCGCTCCCTGCCTTTAAAGATGTCGTGTATTTCGTCCTCAGTTTTATAGGAGATGATGGGCAAAATGGGCCCAAAAATCTCTTCCTGCATCAGTTCACTGTCCAAGGCAGGTTCATCCACTAGGGTTGGACTGAAGAAAAAATCTTTTTCGTTGGTCGATCCTCCATATATGATGTTATGATTTTTTAGTGAGGCTTTTAATTTATCGAAATGCCTCTGGTGTGCAATCCTACCATAATCGTCAGAATTTTCCTGATTTTCGCCAAAAGCTTTTTCAATTTGCTTGATGATTTCTTGGGTCAATTTATCCTTTATCTTTTCGTGAACCAAAAGATAGTCCGGAGCTATACAAGTCTGTCCGCAGTTTAGGAATTTCCCCCAAACCAACCTTTTTGCGGTCATAACAATGGGTGCCGAATCATCGACAATACAGGGGCTTTTTCCTCCCAATTCCAAGGTGGTGGGCGTGAGGTGTTCTGCAGCTGCTTTGGCAATGATTTTTCCAATGGCCGTACTACCGGTAAACATGATGAAATCCCATTTTTTTTGGAGTAAAGCAGTTGCAATTGATGCATCTCCCTCTACTACTGCAACATGGCCAGGATCAAAAACACACGCAATGATCTCACTGATGACTTTGCCTGTTTGCGAGGCATATTCAGAGGGTTTTAATACGACGGTATTTCCAGCAGCTATAGCCCCAACCAGCGGAGTGACTGCCAACTGAAAGGGATAGTTCCATGGACTGATGACAAGGGTATTCCCATAAGGCTCGTGGATGATATAGTCCTTGGAAGGAAAATTAATCAAACTGCTTTTTGCCCGTTGGGGACGGTTCCAAAGCGGGAGCATTCGTATCATTTTGTCAATTTCCTTCTCTACCAAAACCGTTTCTGAGGTCATTGACTCAAAACCCGACTTTCTGAGGTCTTTTTTTAGTGCCTGATAAATGTCCTTTTCCCTGTGTTGTATTTCTTTTTTTAAAGCCCTGAGCTTCTCTATTCTAAAGGCATTCCCATGGGTAATCTGTGATGCAAAAAAAGCCTTTTGTTTTTCGTGTAAAGTTTCAATCAATTTTTGTTTGTTATTTTTCATTGTTAGGTATTTTTGGGACTTTGATTTTTATAAAGGTAACTCAATTTATTTTTTTCATCTCTGGATGTATTAATTAGTATTGGTTAAATAATTAATAATCAATACTTTATAATGATTTAATTTCTTTTGGGTATAGTCTAAAAAAACAGAACATTGTGGGCCAATGGCAGTTAGCCCTTAAATTAGCATAAAATTCCTTTAAATGGAGCTCAACAAATACAGTCAGCGTGTAACCCAAGACCCCACTCAACCCGCAGCACAAGCCATGTTGCATGCCATTGGTATGACCGATGAGGATTTTAAAAAACCACAGATCGGTATTGCTAGCACAGGTTATGAGGGGAATCCATGTAACATGCACTTGAACGATTTATCTGTTCACGTGAAGCATGGTATCGCCCCCCATCAAATGTTGGGTTTGATTTTTAATACCATAGGGGTAAGTGACGGGATTTCAATGGGAACCCCAGGAATGCGTTTTTCCTTGCCTTCAAGGGACATCATTGCGGATTCAATTGAAACAGTTGTTCAAGCCATGTCGTACGACGGTGTGGTAACTGTAGTGGGCTGTGACAAAAACATGCCCGGTGCCTTAATGGCCATGTTGCGGTTGAATCGCCCAAGTATTTTGGTTTATGGTGGAACCATTGCCTCGGGTTGTGTTAAAGACAAAGAATTGGATGTGGTCTCTGCTTTTGAAGCTTGGGGGGAAAAAGTCGCTGGAAAAATAGACGAAAAAGAGTATAAAAAAGTTATACAAAATGCCTGTCCTGGAGCCGGTGCTTGTGGAGGGATGTATACAGCCAATACGATGGCCTCTGCCATTGAGGCTCTGGGAATGTCATTGCCCTACAGCTCCTCCAATCCAGCGGTGAGTCAAGAAAAAATTGATGATTGTAAAGCGGTTGGCCTTGCCATGCGGCAATTGATAGAGAAAGATCTAAAACCTTTGGATATTGTTACCAATAAATCACTGGAAAATGCGCTGCGTTTGATTGCTGTTTTGGGTGGATCTACCAATGCTGTGCTGCACTTTCTGGCCATTGCACATGCAGCGAATATTGACCTAAGCATTGATGATTTTCAAAAAATAAGTGACAGTACACCATTTTTAGCAGATCTCAAGCCCAGCGGTAAATATTTGATGAAAGATTTACATGCCATTGGAGGAATTCCAGCGGTGTTAAAATTCATGTTAGCGAATGGCTTGCTTCATGGAGATTGCATGACCATTACGGGTAAAACCTTAGCCGAAAACCTAGCAGATGTCCCCCCCCTTCAAGAGGGTCAGGATTTGATCAGAAACCTTGACAATCCAATTAAACCGACTGGACACATCAGAATACTAAAAGGGAACTTAGCCTCGCAGGGCTCAGTGGCTAAAATTACTGGAAAAGAGGGGCTGAAGTTCGTAGGCCCGGCACGTGTATTTGATGGGGAATACGACGCCAATGCTGGAATTGGTCAAGGCAAGGTCCAAAAAGGTGATGTAGTGGTCATCCGCTACGAGGGCCCAAAAGGAGGGCCAGGTATGCCTGAAATGTTAAAGCCAACTGCAGCCATTATGGGTGCGGGATTGGGTAAAGAGGTGGCCTTGATCACCGATGGGAGATTTTCAGGAGGTACCCACGGTTTTGTGGTGGGACATATTGTCCCTGAAGCACAAGAGGGGGGAGTCATTGGTCTGCTTCAAGACGGAGATCAGATAACAATTGATGCAGAGACCAATCGTTTGACTGTTGATTTAACCGATGAAGAAATAGAAGCAAGAAGAAAAAATTGGGTACAACCTCCTTATAAATTTTCAAAAGGGGTATTGTACAAATACATAAACAGTGTGGCAACAGCCTCCGAGGGTTGTGTTACCGATCTTTAGAACTATGAAAACAAAAGAACAAATTGCATTGCAAGAGCTAGAAAATGAAAGCATCAATATTAGCGGTGCTGAGGCAGTCATTCGCTGCTTGTTGGCTGAGGGAGTAGACTTGATCTATGGTTACCCTGGAGGTGCCATCATGCCGGTGTATGATGAATTGTATAAGTTTCAGGATCAGTTAAATCACGTTCTGACCCGGCACGAACAAGGGGCGACCCACGCTGCCCAAGGCTACGCCAGAACTTCTGGAAAAGTAGGGGTGGCCATTGCCACCTCAGGACCGGGAGCTACCAATTTGGTAACGGGTATTGCTGATGCTCAAATCGATTCTACCCCCATGGTTTGTATTACAGGTCAGGTTGCCTCCAAACTTTTGGGTTCCGATGCTTTCCAAGAAACCGATATCATTGGTATTTCGACTCCAGTCACCAAATGGAATTATCAAATTACCAAAGCTTCAGAAATTCCTGAAATTTTTGCAAAAGCATTTTACATTGCCAGATCGGGCAGACCAGGACCGGTATTGATTGATATCACCAAAGACGCTCAATTTGATACTTTTGATTTTGCCTATCAAAAATGCAAAGGGGTGAGGAGTTACAACCCCATTCCTGTTTTGGATACCAATGCCGTAAGACAAGCCGCTGAATTGATCAACCAAGCCAAAAAACCATTTATCGTTTGGGGGCAAGGTGTCATTCTGGGAGAAGCAGAAGAGCGATTCAAGGCGTTTGTGGAAAAATCAGGTATCCCAGCTGCATGGACCATTTTGGGACTTTCGGCCCTTCCAACATCTCATCCACTCAATGTGGGAATGGTAGGAATGCATGGGAATTATGGCCCCAATTTATTGACCAACGAGTGCGATCTTCTGATCGCCATCGGAATGCGTTTTGACGATCGTGTAACAGGAGATTTGAATTCCTATGCCAAACAAGCCAAAATAATCCACTTCGAAATCGACCCTGCTGAAATCAATAAAAATGTAAAGGCAGATGTTCCCGTTCTGGGAGATTGTAAGGAAAGTTTAAACGCCCTTATACCGCTTGTCGAAAAGAAATCACACAAACAATGGATCGGACGTTTTGAAGAATTGATGAAAGTAGAGGTAAAGGAAGTCATTGACAAAGACATCCATCCTAAAAATGGAGGGCTCACCATGGGTGAAGCCATCGTATCTATCAACAAACACACTAAGGGCGACGCTGTAATCGTCACCGATGTGGGACAACACCAGATGGTGGCTTGTCGTTATGCCGATTTTGTTAGATCCAGAAGTAATGTAACCTCTGGTGGGCTGGGAACCATGGGTTTTGCACTACCGGCCGCAATCGGTGCCAAAATGGGGGCCCCCGAAAGAGAAGTCGTAGCTGTGATCGGGGATGGCGGATATCAGATGACCATTCAAGAATTAGGTACCATTTTCCAAACACAGGCCGCCGTAAAAATCGTTGTATTGAATAATGAATTTTTGGGAATGGTAAGACAATGGCAACAATTGTTTTTTGACAAACGCTATGCCTCCACCGAGATGGTTAACCCGAACTTTGTCGCCATCGCTAAAGGATATCATTTGGAAGCAGACCGGGTGGAAAAAAGGGAGGATTTGGATGCAGCAGTGGCTAAAATGATTGCTTCAGACAAACCTTATTTTTTAGAAGTTTGTGTTGAGAAAGAAGATAATGTCTTTCCCATGATCCCCTCTGGAGCCTCGGTTTCTGATATTCGTTTAAAATAATTCAAATTTCAAATGGAGAAAACCTATACCGTTTCAATTTATTCTGAAAATAATGTGGGCTTGTTGAACCGCATTTCGTCTATATTTTTAAAGCGTCATATCAACATTGAAAGTTTAACCACCTCACAATCCGAAATCAAAGATGTTTTCCGATTCATTATCATCGTTAATGTTACAGAGGAGAGTGTCAAAAAACTCATCAAGCAAATCGAAAAGCAAGTGGATGTGATTCGTGCTTTTTACCATACCGATGAGGAAACCATTTTTCAAGAAAGTGCGCTTTACAAAGTCAAATCCAGCGCTTTGTTTGAAGAAAGACACATTCAAAATATCATCAAAGAGAGCCATGCCAATATAGTCACGGTTTCTCCCGAATATTTTGTCATCGAAAAAACAGGTTTTAGAAAAGAAACCGACCGCTTGTACCATGATTTAGCCCCTTTTGGTTTACTTCAATTTGTTCGATCTGGGCGGATTTCGATTACCAAATCCAAAATGGGCATCAGTGAAATTCTCAAAAAATTTAAATCAGATAACTAACATAAACCTAGAAATACAATGGCCAATTATTTTAATCAACTTTCATTAGCAGAAAAATTAGAACAACTCGGGCAGTGCCGTTTTATGGATCAATCAGAATTTGATCAAGGAGTGGACGCCCTCAAAGGAAAAAAAATCGTGATTGTGGGGTGTGGCGCTCAGGGACTCAATCAAGGACTCAACATGCGCGATTCTGGGTTGGACATCAGCTATACCCTTCGTCAAGGGGCCATTGATCAAAAAAGAGCCTCCTACCAAAATGCCGTGGACAATAATTTTAATGTAGGGAATTATGAAGAGATGGTTCCCACTGCCGATGTGGTGATCAATCTGACTCCCGACAAAAACCACAGTTCAGTAATAGAAGCTGTTGTTCCTTTGATGAAAAAAGGAGCGACCCTGTCCTATTCACACGGTTTTAACATCGTAGAGGAGGGAATGACCATACGAAAAGATCTCACGGTGATCATGGTCGCCCCCAAATGTCCCGGATCTGAAGTTAGAGAAGAGTTTTTACGCGGTTTTGGTGTTCCTACTTTAATCGCTGTTCACCCCGAAAATGATCCCCAAGGTCATGGGTTAGAATACGCCAAAGCCTATGCAGTAGCAACAGGTGGGCATCGCGCGGGGGTACTGGAATCGTCCTTTGTTGCCGAAGTAAAGTCCGATCTGATGGGAGAGCAAACCATACTCTGTGGGGTATTGCAAACCGGTTCTATTCTTTCTTTTGATAAAATGGTGGAAAAGGGCATTGACCCCGCTTATGCCGCCAAACTCATTCAATACGGTTGGGAAACCATCACCGAGGCCCTCAAGCACGGTGGAATTACCAATATGATGGATCGCTTGTCCAATCCTGCTAAAATTAAAGCTTTCGAACTTTCTGAGGCTTTAAAGGAAATTTTGACCCCTTTGTTCCAAAAACATATGGACGACATCATGTCCGGCCATTTTTCCAAAACCATGATGGAGGACTGGGCCAATGACGATAAAAACCTCTTGGAATGGAGGGCTGCTACTGGAGAAACCGCATTTGAGAAAACCACCATTACCGATCAAGAAATTCCCGAACAAGAATATTTTGATCATGGTGTTTTGATGGTTGCTTTTGTTCGTGCAGGCGTAGAATTGGCTTTTGACACTATGGTGGCCTCTGGTATCAAGGAGGAATCCGCCTACTATGAATCCCTTCACGAAACACCCCTGATCGCCAATACGATTGCCAGAAAAAAATTATTTGAAATGAACCGTGTTATCTCTGATACTGCTGAGTATGGCTGTTATCTTTTCGATCACGCAGCCAAACCTTTGTTGGTTGATTTTATGAAAGGCATCGATACAGATGTGATCGGTAAACCCTTTGCAGATGGTAAAGGCAATGGTGTGGATAATCGACAACTGATCGATGTCAATGAGGTCATTCGTTTTCATCCAGTAGAAATCGTTGGATACGAACTGAGAGAATCCATGACAGCGATGAAAAAGATCGTTTGATCTTTGAATACTTCAAATCATTTTCTTTAAAGTTAATTTTTAGTTAAGAGCACTATGGAAAGCTTTTTCCTTATCCTCTGTGTAAAAAATTGTCTAACTTTGTAATACAAACATAAAACAAAACCAAAGCAATGAGTAACGTTTTGTCTGTACCTGGTTCAAATTCACTAACACTTAATGACATTCCTGAGGCCTATCGCCCGCAAGAAAACCATTTTAATCAATACCTCATCGGTGGGGAGTTGAAAACATGGGAAGGCGAGATGGCTGAGGTTTATTCCAGCATCCATACCGAAAATAAAAATGGCGAAATGGGCCCCACTTTATTGGGATCTGTGCCTGATATGGAATCCGAACCTGCACTTTTGGCATTGGAATCTGCCAACAAAGCTTTTGATCGGGGGAAAGGTGAGTGGCCAACCATGCGGGTCCGAGAACGACTCAATTGTCTTGAGCGCTTTGCTGATAAAATGAAAGCACATCGGGAGGAGGTCGTTAAATTACTGATGTGGGAAATCGGTAAAAATCTCAGTGATTCCCAAAAAGAATTTGATCGAACGGTAGAATATATCTATGATACCATAGATGCTTACAAAAAATTAGATCAGAAAAGTGCAAAGTTTGAAAAAGAAGGAGGCATTCACGCTCATATCAGAAGAAGCCCTTTGGGGGTTGTCTTGTGTCTGGGCCCATATAACTATCCACTCAATGAAACCTTTTGTTTGTTGATCCCTGCCATAGTGATGGGGAACACCGCAGTGTTTAAACCTGCCAAGCACGGGGTACTATTGATTACTCCTTTATTAAAAGCCTTTCAGGAATCTTTCCCTGCTGGTGTGGTGAACATTCTTTTTGGTCGTGGAAGAAAAATTGCACAACCCATTATGAAAACGGGACAGGTGGACGTATTGGCACTCATAGGGCACAGCTCCTCTGCCGTTGCACTTCAAGATGAGCATCCCAATAAAAACAGACTTCGATTGGTTCTTGGTTTGGAAGCCAAAAATCCAGGCGTCGTTTTACCTGATGCCGACCTGGAACATACAGTTAAAGAATGCATCTCCGGAACCCTATCTTTCAATGGTCAGCGCTGTACTGCCCTCAAGGTACTTTATGTCCATGAGTCCATCATCGAAGAGTTCAACAAAAAATTCTCTGAGGCTGTCGACAAACTAAAATACGGTTTGCCTTGGGAAGAAGACGTTTTCCTCACCCCACTGCCTGAGCCCAGCAAGCCACAATATATCAAAGACCTTATTGACGACGCTACCTCCAAAGGGGCAAAAGTTCTCAACAAAAAAGGGGGACAAATGACTGAAAATTATATCTACCCTGCGGTTATGTATCCTGTGGATGATTCAATGAGTCTCTATCACGAAGAACAATTTGGACCTATCATTCCTGTTATTCCCTATAAAGACATTAATGAACCTTTGGATGCCATGGCTGCATCAGAATATGGTCAACAAGTCAGTTTGTTTGGTAGAGATGTCACAAAAATTGGACCGCTTATTGACATCATGGCCAATTTGGTTTGTCGCGTCAACCTCAACAGTGCCTGCCAGAGAGGACCAGATGTCTATCCTTTTACTGGGAGAAAAAATTCTGCTGTAAGTACTTTGAGTGTATTTGATGCCTTGAGATCCTTCTCTATCAGAACTTTTGTGGCTTCCAAAGACAACCCCTACAACAATGAAATATTAGAATCGCTGTTGAATTCCAATGAATCCAACTTTGTATCCTCGGATTACATACTGTAGCGCTTAGTTTTTGTAGATCTTTTTGACCAAGTTTTTACCCACCATAGCGGAGGCGGTTACCACCCCCGAGAACATGGCTCCACCGACTCCAGCCGTAACGATGTCTTGTCCGGTCAGATAAAACCTTTTAATGGGGGTTTTGGGTTGCAAAAACTTTTGTTTGAATCGCTCTGGGGTATGGTCAATACCATATATTTCCCCTTCTTTATAATTCACAAAGTTTTGCGTGGTCAATGGGGTTGATAGTTCATAGTGATCTATTTTACTTTTGAGATGAGGTAAATGATTGTATAGGATTTCTAAAAGCCTTTGAGACATATCCTCTTTAAATTCTTCATACGCTTTGCCTCTTTTCATCCATCGGGTTCCTTGCCACTGTTTGACCAAGTCAAATGGCATGAGGGTAATGATGTCGATGGTACTGCGGCCGGGATAACGGGCTGACCAACTCGGGTCTTTGGCAGCAGGAAAAGAAACATAGACCACAGGAAAAGGAGCTTTGGGGTTGGAGAGATAATTTTCCACTATACTGTCGTGATCTCCTTCTTCGGGATAAATCCACAAATTGTTTTTGGGCAATTTGAGTGCTTCTGGACTGCCTTTTAAACCAATGTAAAGGCAGGCATGTGCCACAGATGGATTGACTTTTTCCAACTGTAGGTGCAGTTTGTATTTTTCGGATACCGAGGGGGGAATGAGTTTTTCATAGGTGTTAAAAATTCCAGTGCTGCTGATAACATATTTTGCGCGGAATGCCTTTCCATCTTTCATCTGCACCCCAACGGCAGTGTTTTTTTCAGTGAGAATATGATCCACCTCGGCATTAATCAAAATAGTACCACCGCTTTTTTCAATAACAGGATCGATGGTTTCAGCAATTTGAGATGATCCTCCTACTGGAAAACTACCTCCATTAAAATAATGCCTCACAACCGTGGCGTGCATTGCAAAACTACTCTGTTTTGGGGGCAAGCCATAGTCGCCATACTGTCCCGTCAGTACCTTAATCAGGGTTTCGTTTTGGGTTAAGGATTGCATTACTTCGTAGGTGGTTTTGCTGGCATACTGCAGGTATTTTTTTCTCATCTTTCTGCCCAATAATCTTGAAAGGATTGCTGGCAAGGCTTTGACACTATAATAGGATCCCATGGATTTAACCACGTCAAAAACCAAATCCACATATTGGTTGATGGCTTCTTTTTCCTCAGGAAAATATTGGATCAGTTGTTTTTTAAAATTTTCTACCCCCTTCACGAATTCATATTCCTGATCACCGATGATGATGCGGTCGTAAACCTTCCCCATATCGGCCCATTCCAGTTTACTATCGGTAATGTAATCAAACATTTTTCTGATGGCACTATTGGGTCGTTGTACTTCTCCGATATAGTGTATCCCCACATCCCATTCATAGCCTTTTCGTTTAAAAACATGGGTAAAGCCTCCAGCAGTATAGTGTCGCTCCAGCACCAAAACTTTTTGACCTTCTTTGGATAAAAAAGCGGCAGCAGTGAGTCCACCTATACCTGAGCCAATGACAATGGTATCGTAATGCGTTAAGGTTTTATACCTTTTTTTATATGACTGAATCATAGCGGTTGGAGTTGCATTAAAGAATTTTGAGGCACTATTAGAGATTTTAATTTATTTTTTCACGATGCCAATTTAGATTGTTCAATTTTTCAAAAAGGAGTAACTCAGCGTAAAATTGCCAATCGAATGCCTTCAATTGATTGGCCAAATGGTGGTGGTGGTCTTGATCCAAAATATAGTCCTTGGGTTTGTGGATGATTCGGGTTTTGGCATAGGTTTTTTCAACCTTATTTCTCAAATCATAAAATTCGGTTTCAAGTTGCACTATCTTTGCTTTTTCGATCAGTCTCTCTTCTTCGTTTTTTGCTTGATCAAAACGCTCCAATGCCAATAACAATTTGGGGGTAAAACCAACGATTTCGTTTACCCGTTGATAAACTTCAAGGGTATAGGCGTTTCTTTTTGCAATTTTTTGCATCTGATCAATTTTTTTACCAATCTCAATGTTGCTTTCGATCATTTTCTCTGCCATGGCTACCCTTTCCTGATAATCAATACTCCATTGACCTGGATTTTGGCTGTTTGGTAGAGGAATCAATCCTTGTTCTTCAGGTTGTTCCATTTCCATCAAGTAGTTTCTTTTATTACCTTTCAGTAAAATATTTTTCCATTCCGCTACAGGCTTTTCCAAAGCATCGATAAAGGCATATTCATCGTCCGCCAACAAGAAGGAAAATTCCCTTTGTCGGTAGGCCCTTTTAAGTTCATCTTTACTCAGTTGGTCACCAGACCAAGTGTCATTGGCAAATGCTATAATTCCTCGGTGATACAATTCAAAATGGGGGGAATCGTCATCCCAGAGGGTCAATAATAGGCCATTGAGTCCCGTTTCAATCGAGGACAAAGCAAAAGAGCGAATGTTATCCATATTGCCCTCTCTTTGGGGCATCAGCACCCAGCGGGTTTGCCCAGCGGTCGCCCCCATCACCTTAAGTCCGTGATCCCGAAACCATTGCATGGCCTTGGTATTTCCATAAGCCTCGGGGGTGTGGTAATTCCAACGCATATAGATGCAGTTTTTAGGAAACTGGGGAAGAAAAGCTGCTAAGTTTTTCTGGTTGGCATTCCAAATGCTATCCACTTTGGCTTTGGGCATCTCAGGTTGAAACATGGGGCGGTAGACCCCCATTTGTTTTAAAGGCATATCATCCCAAAAAATGGGGGTTCTACCATGTTCCTCTGCAAACTGACACACTTTATTCAACCAAATCAATTGGAGTTCAAGGGGAGACTTTCCGCTGTTTCTTCCAGTGGTTTTTACCTCATCGCCGCCCACATGGAGGTACTTGCCGTGTGGTAAGGCTTCCATGGCATCCAAGTACAAGTCGTATTGTAACTCGTAGGTTTTGGGATCCAAGGGATTGAAGGCCCAATCGCTTTCTGGGTCATCCCTAAGGGATGCATACTGCTTGTGTTTGAGAACAAAAGAAGCATGACCCAAGCCTTGCACCAAAGGTGAAATCGAAATGTTTCGCTCGTGGGCATATGCACTCAGCTTTTGCCATTGCTCGATGGTCAGTGCATCGGAGGAACCCACCAAAGGTTGTCTTTTGAATTTAATCTTGTCTTCTACTTCAGCAATCACGGCATTGATCTTGTATTTTTTGAGTTTGTCGATCAGGTCGTAATAGTAATCCAAGGTTTCAAGATGGTGTTTGATGTCCCAGTGAATGGCACGATAGGAGAGGAGAGGGAAGTCTTTAATTTGACATTTTGGAAGATAGACATTTTGCTCTGCTGCGTCTTCCATCAGTTGTTCTAGGGTGGCCAACCCATAGATTAGTCCTGCTTGATCTTTTGCGGTGATTTGGATTTGATCTGCGCCGATATCCATAAGATAACCTTCTGCCTTAAGATCCAATTCGGTATCGATGGCATAGACCAATTGGGCTTGGTTCCTATCATCGGTGGCCTTGGCTTCCGACAAAAAGTCACTTCCTGGAGGCAGTGGAATACCATCGGCATTGAAATGGTACTTCAGATCAGCCGTTTTAAGTTGACTGTTCCCCGAAATTTCCCATTGTTGAGGTTGGGGTAAAATTTTAAAAGCTCCTTGTTTTTCTGGGGCACAAGAAAAGGTGAAACCGATAAATAGTAGTGCAAAGTATTTGATTTTCATTTTTAATTATTTTTTTGTAAAACTTCTTTAGGAGAGGATTTGTAGAGTCCAATATTGGACAGAGCTACGGTATTGTTGGCTTTGGTGATGCGGATTCTTAACTTATCTGTATTGACTTCTGGGATTCTGAGTATTCTTTTATAGCCGATGGTAGTTCCTCTGTAGATGCTGATCCAGTTTTTTTCACCCATCACATCGATTTCAAATTGACTGATGCGTTGTCCCAGATGTATGGGTTCCTGCAACAGGACGCGGTCAAAACTTGTTTTTTCATTTAAGGTGATTTCCAAAGTGGCAGGAAAAACTCCGTCATCGGTGGCCCAGTAGGTAATGGGATCTCCATCCAAAGTGTTTGGCGGAGCAAACTTGGTGTGTTGCAACCGATAATTGTCAGCCGATGCAATTTGCCCCTTGGCCAAATCATTGGCAAAAGAGGCATCGATGGTGCTTTTAAATTCCTTCAGTGCTTGAACGTCGTTTTCATGAATCAATCCTCTTTGATCGGGGGGTAGATTGAGTAACAGCAAGGCATTTCGCCCCACAGATTTATAATAAATATCGGTCAAATGTTGTGGGGTTTTTACCAAACTGTCTTGATCGGCATGGTAAAACCAGCCTGGACGTATGGAAACATCGCATTGCCCTACGATCCACTTTGTACCCTCTGGATCTCCTGAATTGAGGTAGTCTGTCTTGGAAGCCCCAATGGTCAGTTGGTCTGTGTTGATGGTTGACCAAAAAGTAGCTCCAGCATAGCCTTTTTCATTACCGATCCAGTGAACATCCGGCCCAGCGTCGGAAAATATTTTGATGTTGGGTTGTAAGTTTTTAACAAAGGCAATGATCTCCTCCCAGCCGTAATAAGTATCGCGGTCGATTTTTCGGATCTCATTGGCACCGCCATAATACCCGTCTCCCCCGTTGGCCCCGTCGAACCATATTTCGTTGATCTCGCCATATTGGGTGAGGAGTTCTTCCAGTTGGTTTTTGTAGTATGTAATATAGGCGGGTTTGCCATAGTCTTTGTGGTTTCTGTCCCAAGGGGAGAGATAAAGTCCCGCTTTAAGACCATATTTTTTGCAGGCCGCCACAAATTCCCCCACCACATCGCCCTTTCCGTCTTTGTAGGGGCTGTTTTTGACGCTGTGCTCGGTATATTGACTGGGCCATAGGCAAAAACCGTCGTGGTGTTTGGCCGTTAGGATCAATTGCTTCATTCCTGCAGCCTTGGCAGTTTGCGCCCATTGCTCTACGTCCAGAGCAGTAGGGTTAAAAATTTCGGGGTTTTCGTCTCCATACCCCCATTCTTTATCGGTAAACGTATTGACTGTGAAATGAATAAATCCGATCAATTCCATTTGTTGGTAGGCAATCAATTTTTCATCAGCAACAACGGCGTTGGGGGTCAAATCCGGTGGAGGGCTGGTTTCACAGGAAAGAAAAAAAAGAGATAATAGACCGAAAAAGTATTTGATGTTCATTGATGTTCAATTTTTTTTAGTAATTCAGTAAAGGCTTTGGGCGCCGACCACTGGGGGTTGTGATCCGCTTCCAATACATAAACCGGCCAATTTTTTTCTTTGGCACGATTGGCATGTAAAATAAAGTCGTCCGTTTCGGGAGTTTTGCCTTTTTCCACGGTATGGATATAATGGGTTTCAATTTCCAATCTTTTAGGATTTTTTAGGACAATGGGGTCGGTAAAGGTCTTGTAGGGATGGGGAACATCAGAGGGTGGCAGTTGATCTTTGGGAACCCAAGGGGGAACGATCCCTCCATCAACGATGTTAAATTTTTTGGGGTCGATGACAAAAAAATCGTTGACATTTTCGTTGTTTTCGGGAACAAAAGCATCGAGATAGACCAATTTTTTGATCCGTTCGGGCAGGCGATCGGCCACGGCTGTCACTACCATGCCTCCATAGCTATGGCCCACTAAAATGATATTTTCCAATTCTTCATATCGCAAGGTGTTGACCACATCCATGATATGGGTTTCCAAACCAATGGATTCATCGGCCAAATGAACCCGTTCCCCTTGTCCGGTCAGGCTGGGACGATAGACCGTACTGCCCGTAGCGCTAAGCAATTGATCCACTTCCTTAAAAGCCCATGACCCGCCCCACGCCCCGTGAACGATCACATAGACCGCCGGTTGCTGTTGTGCTTGGCTGAAACAAAACAAACACAAACTTATAAACAGCATCATGGTTTTAAAGATGCGCATGCTTGGTTTTTTGTTGAAGTTAAAAAAATGCTGGCTGAAATGGAATTTTTTTCCCTTAAATCCACCACAAAGTTTTCTATTCAATCCTAGTAAGGCTCAATATTTTGTCAAGTTGTAAGGTTTAATTAAATTGACTAAGTTTCAATCAAAACCAAAACCTACCGATGCGCAATTGAGGTGCAAAAAAATCCAGAAAAATACTGGGATCTTTCTCAAACGCTAAAGGCTTTGATTTGTGCGGCCAAATAATCCCCCACTTCACTGGTTTTATAAGCTTTGGCA
>Ga0181603_10001547_pt1 | contig 19101 bp, 22 predicted proteins | sample 041ome_13_FD_148633 | JGI IMG/M metagenome (GOLD analysis project Ga0181603, IMG submission 148633) | Coastal salt marsh microbial communities from the Groves Creek Marsh, Skidaway Island, Georgia - 041409US metaG (spades assembly) | ecosystem: Environmental > Aquatic > Marine > Intertidal zone...
TGATCGGCGCCCACTGCTCGAACAATTCGATGATGACCGTGCCCTCGGCACGAGCGGAAAGGTGCGCCTCAACGTAGGAGACGTTCATCTCGATCACGGCGTTGCCGGTGTAGGACGCCATCATCGGCGAATCCTCAGCCTCGGGACGGTCCGTCCAGGCTTCGGGGTCAAGGCCCACCGAGCGCCAACCCGACGGTTCGTCTTCGGCCGTTACCGAAACGGCAGCAACGAGGGGAAGAAGCAAGAGCCACACCAGGAGCAGCGCCCTTCGATGGTTGCGAGCCATGGCTTGGGCAGCGACCACACCTCCATGAAATCAACGGCGAGAAGGGCAGCGGAACATCAACACCAAAAGGGAGAACGAAAACTCGACCGCATGGACGAAGAATCAACCTTCTTGCCCGACTTGACGCTTGGCTACGGACTCTTTCTGGTGGTGTGGGGAATCGTTGTTTCGCTCGCTTCCTCCTCCGAATCCGTGACCTCGTACTTCCCAAGTTTCCTCGGCGTGCCGCTTGCCGTCTCGGGATGGATGGCGAAGTCCAAGCCCGAGAAGCGAAAGTTGTGGATGCACATCGCCGTGACCTTCGGTCTGCTCTGCGCCTTGGGCGGCACGCGTTTCTTCATGGTCATGGGCGATGGTCTTGACTATGCGAGCGGTTCCATGCTGATGCTCTTCATGACGGGTTCCGCCTACACCGCACTCTGCGTTCGTTCCTTCATCCAGGCTCGAAAAGCAACCCAATGAAGCGTCAGCCTCATGACGGAGAGAAGGATGCTTGAATTCATGGCCGAGGCAGCGTCCCCTTCCGAGGGTGAACTCACGACCTCCGAAGGCCATGCCCAGCGACAATTGAATTTCTCCGCTGGAGCCACCGTCGCCGTCGCCATCGTGTTCCTGTTGCTGGCCATGACCGTGGGGCCATCAGCCACGAACGCCAGCGACGAAAAGGCCGCGTTCGCCGGCGATTGGTGGAACACGCCGCTGCAATTACGTCACACCATGGACCTGCCCATGGACACGATGCGAGCTCAACTTCCCGAGAACGGCACCTACGAAGTCCTGCCCTATGAGGAGCATTTCGTCGAGGTTGACCTCCCGCCCAGCGAGCAGGATGCGGGCTTCCCCGGACCGGCCCTGATGCACGTCGCTCTTTGGCTGCCCGATGTTCCCGAGGGCACGAAGGTCCCTGTCATCATGACCATCCACCCCTACTACGACTTTGGGGGTGAGGGGATCGCCGGAGCCGATTCCGCCCCCAACACCGTTCCCGACGGCGGCGTGGGCAAGTGGGTCTACGACACCTTCGTACCGCACGGCTACGCCCTGGCCCAAGCGTCCACCTTCGGCACCGGAGAATCAACCCACTGTCAAGACGTGAAGGGCTTGGGCGAGCAAACCGGTATCCAAGCCGTTGTCGACTGGTTGGGCGAGCAAGACTGGTCCAACGGCAACGTCGGCCTCATGGGCAAATCCTACGCCGGTACGACCAATTGGGAAGCCGCCCAACAACCGTCGCCTTACCTGAAGACCATCGTACCGATATCGGGGTCCATCGGGGTGCAGGAGATGTTCTATCGAAACGGGTCGTCCGAAAGCCGCGCCATGGTGTACGATGCGCTGTACGAAGGCTCCACCTTCGATCCGGGCACCGATGACATGCGCATGTGCAGCGACGATATCATCGGACCGCTCAACCCCCTCACGACCTGGGCGGGTGCTGAGGTCGGGGGAGCGGAATGGAACGACTACTGGGACGAGCGCCGCCACCTGCCCGACGTGCTCGCCAATTACCAAGGAAGCGTCTACCTCGTTTGGGGCCTTCAAGATTGGAACGTTGACCCCTACCACGCCTTCCCCACGTACCAGCTGATGCGGGATGCGGGCATCAACGCTCGCGCCATCGCCGGCCAGTGGGCGCACAATTACCCCGACCAGCCGGACCGTCACAGCGAGATGACGAGCGGGTACGGCGCTGAAGCCTACCCCAACATGAGCCGCATGGATTGGGCGGTGGAACTCTACGGCTGGTTCAACTACTACCTGAAGGACATCGGCGAAGAGCCCGAACCGATGGTGCAGATCCAAACCCACGATGGAAAATGGCACGTCGAGGAGACGTGGCCGCCCGAAGACATGACCTGGTGGCCCGTTCCGCTGGACAGCACCGAGGGTGCTGGTGGCACGGTGAACGCCAACAATCAGCGAACGTTCACGCTCCCAGCCCTCGAGCAACCCGCCCACATCTCCGGATTGCCGACCTTGCATTTGTCGGTCAACACCCTGGCCTGTCAAGGTGGGCAAATCTTCGCAACGATGTACGCTGACGGTTTGCGAGTCGGCCACGCAACGATGGACGTCCGCTACCGAGACGGCGGTTACGAAGCGCAAACGGCCCTCCCCTTCTCCTCCTACACGATGCTGATGGAGTTCAACCCGATGGACGTCGACCTCCAGGCAGGGGCGGTCATCGAGGTCGTGCTGACCGAATCGGGAGAGGATTACTTGCCGAGCCCCTGTGCAGCCGTGGGCCTCAACGTGAATTTCGATGCTGAATCCACCCTCAGTTTGCCGCTGATCGACCGACCCGCCGACGATGAGCGATGGTTCCTCGCCCCACCATGGTGGGAGCAACAACCGATTCCTTCGTGAGGCCGCAGCATGCGTGTCTTGGCGTTCGAGGATCACTACGACATCGAAGCCATGCTCGTTGCTGGCGGCGTGAACACCGAAGGGTGGGTCATCGAGCAGCGATGGAATTCAAGCGATGCTCTCCAGCACATCGAGGCCTTCGCACCCGACGTGCTGCTGCTCGACCATTACATGCCGCCGGTCACCGGACGCGAAGTGCTCAAAGCGCTCTTGGCTTCTTCCGTGAGGAGGCCAACGACCATCGCAGCCATCTCCAGCGACCCGTCAAAAAACGAGGCCATGTGCACGCTTGGAGCCAACCTTGCCGTGGTGAAGTTCGAGGTGCACCGCTTGCCCTGTTGGACCTCGGTTGAGGAGGAGGCCCCCCGGAAGGACGCTCAGTCCTCGTCGTAGGGCTGCCACTCGGTTTGACCTTCTTCTCGGTACCACCAGTAGCCGTCTTCGTCTTCGAACCATTCGACGCCGTTCTCGTCGATGGAGTAACTGTCGTCGTCGTAGTCTTCCTCTTCGACTTCTTCCTCAACGGCCGCATTCGGGTCAGCGATACCGCTCTCTTCGGCGATTCGGCGCTTGGCGTCGTCCACATCGGTCTCGGCGCCGCCGAAAACTCGGTTCGTCGTGCGAATTTCGGCTTGGTGGTCGCCCTGTCGGATGGCGTTGTCGGATTCTTCGTAGAATTCCTCGGTCATGCGCTCCCTGAACTCGTCAAACTCATCCCGGCCAAAACTGCCGGTGAATTCATCGCCTTTGGCCCGCATCAAGTCGTCCAAATTGGCTCGTTTTCCAAGGTTCAATTCCGGTGCATCGGGAAGGTCGCCAGCGTAGAAACCGTCTTCCTCGGTGCCCACCTTGCCGAAGACCCGCCCTTCGGGGTCGGCCTCTTCAATGGCTTCGATAACCAAATCGTGTTCTTCTTCGTCGATGGTCTCCTCCTCGTACGCATCACCCACAGTGTCGACCAGTGCGTCGAGTTGGGAGGCGAGTTCCTCCTCGTCGTCCTCGAATTGTTCAGAGATCTTCTCGACCTGCTTGAGCAAGCGCTCGTAAGGCGTTCCCGTGATGGCCCCAAGGAACCGGCCAAAGCCGCCTTTCTTCTTCGCCATGTGGGGGCGTTTCGCTGACACTTCTTCAAAGATTGTCCTGCGTGGGACTTTTGACGGGCGAATGCATGGAGCGGTCATGGTGGAGGCGTGGCTGGTCGAGTTGATGACCGCCTACAACCGTGACTCCAGAAGCCAACGCAACGGCTACCTCGCTCAATTGCATCTGCCCGGCGAGGTGTTCCAATCCTTGGTGTGGTGGGCGTTGCAATCCCTGCCCGATGAAATCCTCGTTGGGATGGACGTGGACCCCGAACAGCCTCACCGCAAGGACGTCGAGGCGTACTTTGAGGGCGACGAGGTGCACGAACGTCTGTTTCAAGGCCAAGGCTACGTCGTGAAAGAGGCACGCATCGTCAACCGAGGCGATTCTTACTCCGTCCATCACCTCCCCGAGGATTGGACCGACGACATGTTCTCGGCCGACCGAGGCTCACGGGCCGGTCGCTTCACGCACTGGCTTCACACCCACCCGAACGCCCCTGCGATTCCCAGCGGGGCGGACGCCGATGCCGCCCAGGAAACCCCCGGCATCGACATGATCCTCGGCCTGCGCTTCACGCCCGAGGGGCCGCTCCCATGGTTTGATGACGTCGAAGGCACCCGGCGAAAACTCTCGGCAAACGTTGAACCCAAACCTCGCAAGCGTTCGTTTTTCGCTCGTCACGCCCTTCCCATTTTAGGTCGAGCACCCACCGGTCACGCCATTCATGAAATCCAACTCATCGGGTTTCACAAATCGGGGGTGGCCGTAAACGTCGTCTTCGTGGATGAGGAAGGCTATCCGTTTGGATGGGACCGCTCGACCGCTCAGCTGCTGGTTTGAGCCCCCAAAAGGGCGGTATGCAGGTCGCTCAAGCGGTCGGGATTGACCCCCAAATCGCTTTGCCCGAGCCTTGAGGAGGAGTAGAGGGAGATTTGCGTCCCGTCCCCTTGGGAGGCAAAACCAACGACCACGTCATCGGGGAAGCGCCAGAACGGCGTGATCGCCACGCGATGGGCAAAGTACGCACCCTCGACGTCTTCGGACACGTAGACCTCGTGCAAACCTTGAGCCTCCGACCACGCCTCCCAAGCCGTTCGCACCTCGCTCAGGTTGGCCTCGATGAGGACCGAGAGATCGTTCTCCATCCGGACGTTCGTTTCAGCGGACAGCGAAGCGCAATTCATCGTTCCTTCCGGGCACTCGGGCATCGCCGTGTGCTCGGGCGTGGGTGCACCGAGGAAAATCCAACCTTGAACAACGAGCCACGGTGAACACAGCACCAGCACGATGAGCACGGGCTTTCGCCATGGAGGCGCAGCGGCGGATTCGGTCATGCATCACGCCTCCAAAGGCCGACCGTCGCTGCTCCACCCACGAAGCGCATAATATGCCGTCATGCAGGCTTTTTCGTCAGCGTCGTCGACAAAGGACACCATGCCCGCGGCGATGCCGCTCGGAATCGGTTCCTTGCGCAACCGCCATGAAAGCAGGTCTTCATCGGTGGCTGTTTTTCCCTGCCGAGCCCAATGCTCGACGTTCCACCGGCGTGCTTGGTCCCATTGCACCCTCGCTCGGTCCATCAGGTCCTCCCAGGTGCAGACCTCGCCGGTGGTGGCCGTCCATGCCTGCACCATCACGTCGTTGGGCGTGGCCCCTTTGGCGAAAGCGCAGAGGATCATCGAATCACGAATGACGATGCTGTGCTGGCTCTCCACGAGTTCTTCCATCAAATCCACGGCGGAACGGTCGGGCAGACCAGTCGGCTCTTTGTAGCCCGCTCGCATATGGGAAGCGCCGACGTTGGCGGTCATGTAGGCCATGGCGTTTCCGCGTTTCCCCCGCGGGTCCCAGGCTGGCAAGTCCAGGCCTTTGCAGTGGGCGGTGAGGCGCGTCGTTGGATGACCCGTGAGGGCCTCGATGTGTTCGCTCGCCGCCACGGCGCCGGCGGCCAGCGTTCCAAAGAGGGAACCGTCTCCCGGCGTGGCGTGAGCCAAGAGATGCAAGGCCAAGGGCGGCAGTTCGGGAACGCCAAAGGCCCACGGCACGACGTCGCCTTCTGCGAAGGAGCCGAAGGCAAAAGGGGCATGGAAGTGGTCCGCCCACGCTTCGGGCAACCAACCTCGTTGCGCAACCTCGCACATCAAAGAGAGGGCCGCACCGCCGGAAATCGTGTCGATGCCGAGGCGGTTGCACGCATCGTTGCCGTCCATCACGTCCAGGCTCGAGCCGATGCCGAGGTTGGAGCCCAACATGGCGAGCGTCTCGTATTCGGGCCGGTCAACGCGGTTCATGTGGACGGGGCGGCCACGGATTTTGACGCCGTCCACCGTGGGCCGGTCAGCCGCCTCGCACGCAATGGGGCAGGGTGCGCAGCATCCCGATTGTTTGGCGTCGGGCAGCGACGCGTGCCAGTGTTCTCCCGACAATTCATGCGTGGACATGCTCGACACGACCTCGACCGCCGTCGCTCCCTCGGCCACGGCTTGCGGTGTTTGGCCGCCCGCTCCACCGCCGACTTTGAGTTGGGACAGGTTGGGGATTTGAGCGTCTGTGGAGGCGTAATTTGCCGTGGGCATGCGACCGTTTTCCGCTGCATAGAGGGGCCCACGGCTGGTCCCGAAGGCGTAGAACGGGTCACCGAACTTCCTGCGTGTGCCCATTTCCTGCCGTTGTTCCTGGATGGCGTCGGCGAGTGAGAACGCCTCGGCGTAGCGGACGCCGGCAGCTGCTTCCTTGCTCACCTTAACCGTCACCGCTTTGAGGCGTTTGAAGCCAAAGGAGGCACCGGTGCCGCCGCGCCCGGCTGAGCGACGCCCCGCTGTAATGGGGGAAGCCAAACGAATGCCGTTCTCGCCTGCCGGACCTATAGAGAGGCACTCACCAAGCCCATCAAGGGCTTGTTCAACCGCCCAAGTGGTCATGCCCACGAGGTCGTCGGCGGGATGAAGGGTGGCGAGGTCGTCGTGGATCTCAAGGCGAACCCATGCATCGCTCGCTCCGGTGATGAAAAGACCGTCCCAGCCCGCTTTTCGCAGGTCATGGCCGATGTTCCCGCCGATGTAGGTGTCGATATAGCACTCGGTGAGCGGGGACCGCGTGACGACCACGGCGCGCCCTGATGACCCGACCTTGGTGCCCTGGTAAGGACCGGTCATGAACAGGAGCGGGGTGGTTGGGTGCGATGCAGCGTCCATACGGCCGGTCACCGGATGCTGGTTGGCCGTTGCGGTTTCGTAGTCCGTGGTGTCCCACTCGACGAGGAGTTTGGTGGCGAGAGCTTTGCCCCCCATGTGTTCGATGCACCACTCATGGGGGATGTCCCGCGCCTCGCAGGTTCCGGCGGTCAAATCCACCCACAGCACCCTTCCGGGGAAGCCGTCAAAGCGCCACGGGTGGGTCATGGTGGTGGGTTTGCGAGGACCACGAAAAAGCCACCGCAACTTCAGGGGGCGGCGTACATGTCGTCTTGGGTGGCCGCAAAGAGTCCGGCAGCCACCACCACCGCCAGCACGACCGAGGCCTGAACCATCCACAGATTCTGGGCGGTGAACTCGTCAAGCATGAGCGACGTCGCCATGGCCGCTGCTTCAAGAGGTCGCAAAACATGTCCGGGACGAACAGCAACATGAGGCCGTAACCCAGCGAAGCCCAGAGGTTGACCTGCATGGCGAGGGTGCCGATTCGTGCCTTGTCCATGGCGGGTGTTTGGTCGGTCCGGTTATGGGTTTGGCGACAAAGTTGACCTCAGAGGTCTTGTTTTCGCTGCCAGCCACCGTGGGTGCGCTCGTAGACGATGGGCACGCCCGTGGGGACTTCCAAGGCCAGCACCTCGTCTTTGGAGAGGCCGTCCAGATGCATGATGATGCTGCGAAGCGAGTTGCCGTGGGCGGCGACGAAGACGTTCTTGCCACCGTCAATGGCGGGAATGAGCGTCGACTCGAGGTAAGGAATGGTGCGAGCGGCGGTCAGTTCGAGGGATTCACCGTTCGGTGGTGGCACGTCGTAGGAGCGTCGCCAGATGTGCACTTGCTCTTCGCCGTACTGCTCGCGGGTGGCTTGCTTGTTGAGCCCCTGCAAATCCCCGTACATGCGTTCGTTCAGCTGCCAGGCCACGTGCACCGGCAACAAGCCGTCTTGACCGGCCTCGCCCCGAATTTGCGACCATTCCCGCATGCGGGCTTCGTTCTCCGACATGCCGGCCTCCACTTCGGTGGGGTACCGGACCACCGGTGTCTTTCCGCTGGTGTGTTCAGACAGGGCGATCATCGCGGTCATTTGCGCTCGAATCAAGGTCGAGACGTGGACTTCGTCAATCGGAAGGTGGGCAATCGCCCGACCGCCCGCACGAGCCTCGTCAATGCCCGTGGGCGAGAGGGGGACGTCAACCCAACCGGTGAACAGGCCCGCAGCGTTCCACATCGATTGGCCGTGGCGCATCAGGATGAGCAGGGACATGAGGGGGGCCTCATGCAGGCCACCAGGCGGGGCGGCATGAAGGTGGCGCTTAACTCAAAACCAACGGAAGGGTTGCGAGAACCAAGACAGGAACAACACCCATCAACAGGTCCCGGACAAGTAACACCATCAGCGTCTTCGTGTTTGTTTGGGCGATGTTGTCAAATTCTTTTTGAAGCCGAGAATCAACGGCATCCGAGAGTTTTCCTGCCCCTGACTTGGCGAGTTCAACAGAAGCACTCAGGGCCACACTACCAAGCAATCCTGCGGGAGTGATTTTCCGTGTCAGTAAAACTCTGCGACTCCAGCGACGTGCAGAAGATTTAGCGATGGCCGTTCCAGCCTCGTGTTCTCCTGTTTTTTTCTTCGTATCCTTTCCAGAAAAACGTCGCAGCCATTTTCGGGTTTTCAATCCGGCATCCGCCAACTTTTGAATGCGTTCAATATCGTGCTTTTCGATGGCTTTTAACATGCGTCGGACTCTCGCAATCCGCAAGAAATCCAGGACCAGCCATGCAATCACAAGCATCAAGAGAATGACAACACCAAAAGCGGGTACATCGCCCCATTCTTGCCAGCCAATTGGATCGAAAAACACCCTTAGAGTGAAGACAACAAGCGGTGGAATGGTGAAGGCGATGACCTCATTCGTCACCAACAACCCAATACCCCGGATTGGCAGTTCGCGAAGTGCTTTGATGGCCCAGCCTGCATGAGGGGCTAATCTTGCAATCGCCCTTCGGAACGGGAAAAGGAGAAAGATGACTCGAAGCAAAAGTGGAATCCAAATCACGATGAGAACATATGCAGACCATGGCCCCTCTGGCGGGATCTCAGGCAACTGCAGCGGCTCAACCACGAATCTCCATTCTCCGCTTGAACATCAACGTTTCACTTGCGCAACTTGCCAACCGTATCTGAAACTGCGTTTTCGAACTGGTCCATAGCTTCGCAAAGCTTTCGACCGTACTTTCGTCCGAGCCCGTATCCAGCCCCAGCAGCAGCTGCTCCGCTGATTACCTCAATCGTGAGGGCTGCAACGCCAACGCCAATAAGCAATTGAGGAATCATTCAACCACCTCAACTTCACCTACAAACGTGACTTCTTGCACACCCGTGTTCTTCATGTCTTCAAATTCTGCATAGCGTCGATAGTAGTGCTTGAACGTGCTGTCAGCCATTCCTATCGCCACGCCTGCCAGTCCAATGACAACGGTTGTCATCAACAATCTGTATACCATTTTTTATTCCTCCTCTTGGTCTTCCTGCCGGGCTTTCGAGCTGACCGCTTTGACAACGCCACCGGCCACTGAGCCGACGACGTTGCTGGCGGTCTCGACCGTGATCTTCGTCACTTCACCCGTGGCGTCAACCGCCGCTTTGATGACTCGACTCGAACCAACAGCCAGGTGAACCACGGTCTCTTCGCCAGCATTCACCATCTCTTTGACCGCCGATGAAAATTCATCGATGAGAGAGGTGAGGCCTTTGGAGACCTTGTCCACCGCTTTCTTGCCTGACATGGTTTGGGGATAGCGCAGAGGTACATAAGGCGACGAGGGAAATTATACCGGTATAAATTACCCGCAATCATTGGTCGCTCGGGAGGTAAAAGAAATCGTCTGGATAGTAGCCCATTCGCACACTGAGGTCGATCCAACGTCCAATGTCCGAGCGCAAGGTACGCCCGTTTTCTGAAATCGAGTAAATTAGCACGGGATGACCGCCACGACCACGCGAATCACGTTCGGCGATGTGGATGTAGCCGGCTTCATGCATGCGCTGCAAGTGGAGCCGCAGCTCCTTGCGTTCCACGCCAACTGCTCGTTCGATGCGCATCAGACGGCGAGCGTCGTCTTCCCGCTCACGCATGCGGGAGAGGTAGAGCAGAATTCGATAGAGCGTCACCGGAAGGTCTCGGCGGCGTTTTTCCATAAAGGAGGGTTGAATAACCTGCTAAATAAAATCAATCGGGACACGGGGCACGGTGTGTCTCCGCAAAAGCACGGCTTCAAGTGGAGGCGCTAACACGAATTATCATGGACGTCTTCTCCCACTGGCTCTGGGGCGTCCTCGTCACCCGCAAAGACGTCAACTGGAAGGTCGCCGGACCGATGAGCGTCCTTCCCGACCTGCTCGCCTTCATCCCCTCCTTCATCTATTCCTTCGCCTACGGCCTCGAGCGCACGAGCGTGGACGAGAACACCTTGACCTCGGACTTTCCCGCCATCGCCTGGGACATCTACCGGTTCAGCCACAGCGCCGTGGTGGTCACCCTGTGCTTGCTGCTCTCGTGGTGGTTGTTCACCCGTTTCCACGGCTCGCGCCTTGAAGACCAATTTGCCGTTCAACATCGCGGCAACCCACTGAAACTCGCGTTCCTGCTCTGGGCGCCCTGGTACGTTCACATCGCCCTCGACATCCCCACCCACACGCTGCAGTTCTTCCCCACGCCGGTCTTCCACCCGATCTCCGATGCCATGTTCGACGGCGTGCGCTGGTCCACCCCCATCGTCTGGTTTTCCAACGTTGGGGCGCTGGCCGTCTTGTGGTTCTACGTGAAGCGGAAGGACCGCCTTCAGCAAACAAAGGCGTCTTGAAAACAAATGCAAACGCTCCTCTTGGGCCCCTGCCGAACGGACCTGGTTGCCCCAACACCAGGTAGGATTATATCATGCCACATATGGAGGATGAACGAGGAACATGGCGAGCCAAACGCACCTGGGACAACCAACAACCTGCATTGTGATGTACGGTGGAGGATTGACATCCTACGAAGTGGCCCGAAGAGCCATTGAAAAATACGGAAAAGAATGCACGGAAATTTGGTTTGCAGATACGCGGACCGAAGACGAGGACTTGTATCGATTCAACCGAGATGTTGAACGACTCTTGGGAAAGCCTCTGAGGGTGTTTGATCAAGGAATGGACATTTGGGAAGTTTTTCGACAACAACGTTTTCTTGGAAATTCTCGAATTGATCCTTGTTCAAAGTATCTTAAACGTGTACCCCTCCGAAAAAAACTAGAGCAAGAATATCCTGATTATCGATGCATAAACTGCTTGTGCGCATGGAAACAGGGCGATGTTACCCTGCAAGTGGCGGAATTTGGCGGAGAAATCGAAGAGGTGAAAGTTTGCACAAATTGTTCACACCAAGAGAGCGAGTATGCTTCATCGATTCAGACATTCATGAAGGCCCAAGAACACGGAACGATGGATGGTACGCAACTCAGAGTGATTGCAAAATCATTCAAAGGTCGTGTTGAACGATGTAGCACGGATGGCCGTTTTGTTCGCGTGGTTCTTGGTATGGACATTATACAGGATTGCGATCGATTGTTCCGAGCGGAGATGTACTGGAGACCGTTCAATGTCTGGTTTCCACTTGCGGAGAAACCTTATGTGAACAAAATCGACATCATTGACGAATTAAATCGTCAATCCGTGAAAGCCCCCCGCCTTTATGCAGAAGGATTTGAGCACAACAATTGTGGCGGGTTTTGTGTAAAAGCAGGCATGGGGCAAATGGCCCACTTGTACAAACGCATGCCGGAGCGGTTCTTGTACCACGAAGAAAAAGAATTGGAATTCCAAGAGTTCATTGGAGACGAAGTTACGATTCTCTCACAAACCACAAAAGGAGTTCGGAGAAATCTATCCCTTCGTGAACTTCGATTGAGAATTGAGGCAGGCGAGGATTTTTCCTTCTCTAAGGGCATGGCATGTGCCTGTTTGAATCCAGTATCTGTGGATGAGGATGAAAAGCAGTTTGATAACTACATCAACTTAGAGCTTTGATTTGAGTAATTTCGCTTCACTCAACACACTTGCGTGATCGACGAATGACCACTCCACGAGTTTTGAGTCTCGCAGGATTCTCAAAACAACACCTAGCTGAAAGTTTGAATCAAGTGCATGAGCAAGGTCTGGAACATTCAGCCCACCTACGCCACGTTGGTCCAAACGTATTCCAAGCATTGAAACAAGATGCAGTCCTATTTTTTGTTGAGAAACGTTGCCTCGCATCAAGTGATGTGCGCACAAACTGTGAAGGAAAAGAAGAAAACCGGCGTGATTCGATTTTCCTCTTACGATTTGTTGTTTTAACAATTTTTCCATCACTACTTTTCCGTGTGATTTCTGAATCTCCTCTGGGTATTCATCACCAACCACAAGGCCAAAGATCGCGTGCAATTGTTTTCGAAAGGTTAGAGCGAGAGGGTTTGGCATGATAACATCGACATGCTTAGCATTGACACATCTTCGAAATGGGGCACTAGGCAGGTGGTCGAGACTGCGTGCCACCTCAGTTTCAGGGTCGTAATTCCGGTCAGTATAGAATTCTACAATATCGTTCCAATGGGAGAGAGACAATCCGTCCCCGTTTGCGACACTGTCATCATAATTACAAAATTCATTCCAGAATCGCAAACTATCCAAGGCATCTGTGCCTTTGAAGGTCCAGTGTTTGACCGTGGATTGTGCCTGATTTGAGACAGCCGCTCCAATCACTCGCCCGAATGCAGGCCAATTGATTGTCAACCAATCTCTCTTTGTTGCTCCCTCAAAGAAAATTGCCCATTTCGGGTCCTTTGATACCAACGCTTGAATCTCTGCGAATAGGGTTTCCGAATCAATTCGGATACGTTCGATTATGTCTTCAAAAACAGAATGCAACGAGAGAAAATCAACAACCAAGGGAAGCGATTTTTCCTCCTCGCCGTTGTTGTCAATTTGAAACCTACCGCCTTCTTTCCAGAGCTCAGAGGCTCGAGATCCACCTCGATCTTTCGAAGCCAGATGGATGCCCATTTGTTTGTTCACATTGGACCGCATTGCCCTGACATTGTTCCAAAGTTCGTAGTCAAGCGAGGGGTAATCCTTGTGCAATATTCTCGTCATATCAATACCTCAATCAAGCATCCGGTTCTTGTCCCGAGGCCGAAGAGGTTTCGCCTTCGCCGTCGCTACTGTCGCCGGTTCGTGTACGACCACGCAACCGGTGATAGGCTCGCCACCGAATCAGACCCGGGTCCAACTCTACAGTCCATTGCTTAGGTGAAGATCCGTGAATCTCTTTCAGGATGTAATTTGGCCGAGTCACATCCACCAGTGAGCGGGCCAATTCTGAATCAGCCATGTGCAGAACCCCATGCGTCCTGTAAACGGTATAATACTCATTCAATGAAATGGTATCCGTGCCTTTCGAGTGCGCAATGTCGCAGAGTTCATTCCTGACACTGAGTTGATTTTTACCCCAGTGATCGAGCCCTCTCATCTCCAACTTCCACAATTTCGCAAAGGCCTCTGCTAGTGCGTAATGAATGGGGTATGGCATGGTTTTCGGAGTGCTTGCTGGAACCTTCTGTAGATTTTCCGGTTGCAAGCTGCCTGCAATTGCTCCAGAAACACCATCGGGCACACCGAAATGATCTCGAATAAAAACTTCCCATGATTCGGAAAGACGGGCATGGGCCTTCGGATTACTGCTCAAGAAATGAACAATGCCACGGCCTCGAATGAAGGTTTCGTCGTTGTACAAACATTCCCAATTTGTGGTTTGAAGTTCATCAACAATTGCTGATTCCCGGTCAAGAGCACGAGTTGCGCCATCAGAATAAAGTTCCAACAGGTTGGTTCCAAGCAGTCGACAGGTGAGGACTTCCACTTTCTCTGCCTTGTCAGTCGGAGATCCAACACTGTACTTTCTTGACCCCCTGCCTGCGACCAACTGCCCTTTACGTGTGAAGTCTCTGTAATATAATCCAGCAACGCCGGTTGCTTTTCCCTCAACATCTTTGCGAACAACGTACTCCTTCATTCGGTTGAACAACATCTCAAAGTATTCTACAAAGTCGTGAATGGTATGCTGGTCGGTTGAAACTGAATTTCCTTTCGCCCAAGCGGTTAACGGAGCATAATCCACGCCCGTTATTCCATGAGTGTCAGAGACACCAGTGCCACCTGCCGGACGAAGACGGCCGGTGCTTTCCTCACGAAAGGAGGCCCACCAAATTTGGACAAAATCGCGGACTTCTTCAAGGATTTCGCTGCTCATAGTCAGTCACACCTCAATTTACCTTAGGTGTTGGAGAGTTCTCATCAAGGAGGCTTACAACGACCGCTACACCTTCGTTTTGGGCGTATTCATCGAGGAAATTCAAGAATTCTTTCTGTGGGCCCTCGTCCAAGTTCTCAAGAACACCATCAAACATCAACACCGGTATCTCGGGCGTGTATGCTTTACGCATTGCGATAAGCAAAGTCGATGCAATGATTGTTCGCTCTCCGCCAGCTCCCGTAAGCCCCGTGGGCTCGGTCTCACCATCCCAGGAGATGCTAATGTTGTAATCTGTGTCAAGCTGAATGCCATTGATTTGAGAAAATTTCATTCGGTTAAACAGGTTCGTACCAACATCGTTGAACACCCGACGGGTCTCTTGACGTTGACGATCAGCTTCTTCTCGGGCCCATGCAGAGGTAGAGACTACGGTGTTGAGAACACCACTTGTGAGGTTAGCCTTCAACAGTGATCGGATTTCTGATGCGCTCTTATCAAGATGGGTGTTCACGAATGCGATGTCGGCTTGTGATTCATCGGAACCAAGAAGATTTTCAGCGTCTTCAAGCGAAAGGTTGAGTGTCTCGCTAGCCAACATGCCAAGTGAAGTGAAACGAACCTCGAATGTGGTTGAATTCTCTATCGCTTCAAGTTTCTTGATGAGCTGAGCCTGAAGTTTTGCATCGTTGTCGTCGCCGCCTGTTTTGCGTTTTGCTTTCAGGGATTGAAGCTCTTGCTTAGCAGCTTCGAATTCACGTTTGAACCGTTCATAATCCGCTTTCTCCTTCGGTAGGTTACTTCCCGATTGAGCCATAGCGACATCTGCTTCGGCGATGATTTGTTCTGCAGATTTAATTTCAGAACGGGCCGCTGCTGCTTGTTGTTCTGCCATTCCATAGCGGCGCTTTCTGTCGAGATAGTCGTTCACTAGGTCTTGCCGGGCTTTCTTTGCTCCCGCGAGTTTTGATTGAAGCTCAGTCAATTTCTCGCTGTCACCGACCTCGCTTGACATCTTTTCCATGGCTTTCAACATCCCCGCAGGTTTGATGCTCTCCGGTTCAGAATTGTATATGGCGAGGGCTTCGGCCTGACCTTCGGTGGGTTGGGCGCCTTCGTACCTTGCAACTTCTTCTTGCAGTTCTGCGATGGTGGCGTCGTGTCCAGAAATATTTGGCTCAAAAACCCCCTCCTCGAGAAGGTCGTCGGCATCATTGAGCCTCTTCTTGGCAAGATTTCTTTGAGACTCTGCGCTCTTCTTTCGCTCAGATTGGAATTTGTTTTTTGCCTCACTCTCACGAAATGTTGCTTCCGCACGCCTGAATTCACCCTCCTTCATATTCAATGAAGTCTGGACGCGGCTGATGTCGCTCTCGAGTTTGGCAGCCTCGGCGCCGGACTCTGCAGCCTTTGCTTGAATTCGTGCTTGAACCTGTTCAAGTTCAACGTTGATGGTTTCCCGCTGATCGTCTGCGGATGCAAGTGATGATTTCCAAGAGCCGAACTTGGAGCGGATTTGACCCAATTCTTGCTCCACACGAGCCAACAAATCGTGCCAGGTTTGGTACTTACCTGCATCACTGAAATCATCAACGACCCACTTGAAATTGTTGGGCTCATCAGAAGTTGGGTTAAACACTCGTTGGTGAATTTGGGTTTGAGGGAGGGATGACAGCATCGTTGTGAAGAGACCCTTTGGATTCGAACTTGTTGAGCGTACTTCCCCGTTTCGAGGGATGGTGGATTTGAACCCTCCCGAAGGAGAAGAGAGTTCTACTGTGCCTTGCTGCGCGCCCCGGTGGAGAAGGGCCTGGTCGCTGTTTCGATCGTTTAGATGCAGAGCGCTGATTTCATCGGTGTACAAATTTTGGAGTGGGACACTGCCCACAACACCAAGGTGAATGCCGCGTAGCAGGGATGATTTCCCTGAGGATGAGGTCCCTCTGACGATGTTCAGTTTTCCAAGATCAAAACTCGTCTCTAGTTTTTTAAGCCCACCAATGTTTTCCATTTTTATATCCAGTTTACTCATTTTTTTCACCTCAATCAATCATTTTTAGAGAATCATCATCATGGAAAAACATGACCTCTGAACTGCCGTTTCTCCAAAATTTTGGATTTCGTGTCATCACAAAAAACCCCATGGCATTGAAAAATTCCTCGCATACCATGGGTTTGATGAACTTGGTTTTCACGACAAAATCTTCCATGCCGGAGACCAGACCGTCATCCGACGTTGCTTGTTTGGAAATCCGTCGGCCCCGCGTCATTCGCCCAAGGGTGTAGGTCAATTCCTCCACCATACCTGAATCTCCCGTTTGTTGTTCCTCAAAATTTTTCACATTATCAATGCGAGGCTTCGTTTCTTCGAAATGTGGATAGCGAACTGGGTCGAAAGGTGAATCTAGTTCTTCTGTTGGATTGAACAAGAGTGTTGGATGAAGATTTGAAGCTTCATGTTCCTCAAGTTTGTCCCACCAAATGCCCTCGCTGAGGCGACTCAGTTCCTCAATAGCTGGTTCAAGATTGAATGAAAATTCGTATACTCCGCCGTCAGCACCAGATTTGAGCACGGAAGACGGCAACGACCCATGTGTTGGAAGCACCAAGAACCAATTCGAGTTTGACATCAATGACCGGAATTCATCCGAAAACCATGCAGCTGATGAATTCTTACCAACCCGAGTTGGGTCGAGTCCATCTTTCGTCATCCGAGTTTGGTCACTCTTTGCGTTTTGGATTTTCTTGTGTTCGGTTAATCCCATACCGTGAGTAAATGTTGTTTTAAGTGCCATACGACCTACAGAGGGGAGACGTTGTTTTGTGGCCCGCTCGAGAGGGAACGCCACCGTTTCAGCCACACGGGCTTTGGAAGATTGAGCGAGGGGGCTTACAAAACCCTCGAGATGTGAAATAGATGTTTTGATGTGCTCAAGACTGGCACATAGAGATGTAAAACGCAAGCCGTTGGTGAATCCCGCTTGGGAAATCTTTTTTCCGGTCGCTACATAATTCCAGCGCTGCACGGTTTGGAATTCTATTCCAGAGGCGTAAGATTCCATTTCAAGGGCTAAACTTACAGCCGCTTTCTTTTCCATAACTGCTTCGCCAGTCATTAAGACATCCCAAACGATGGTGAATTGACTCAAGAGTCATCACTCCAACCTGCAACGAATTTCAATACTGTTTCAATGGCAGTTTGTCTTGCCAATCGAAACGATGGGGGCGTACCCTTCTCATCAATTTCAAACTTAAGCATGGATTTGGTTTCGGAAAGAAGTTCTGCGAGAGACAACCCTTTGGCACCCCTGACCGGAAGCGCCGCTTCGGCCACTTTTACCAACTCATCAAAGGAGGGGGCAGGTGCCTCCCTTAATGCAAGGCGTGAGCGCACTGCTGGATCGAGTCGTTCGGGAAGGTTGGTGGTCGCTACCACCATCGTCTTGGTTGTATTTAATTGGTCCAACTCATGGAAAAAAACACCGTTCAAGGACATGGTCCATTCCTTTGCATTGACATCATCCCGCTTGAGTAGAAGTGAATCAATATCATCAAAGAGTAAAATCGTTCGTTGGTATGTATCCTGTAGTGCCTTAGCGTCTCTGAACACTTCCTTCAACCGTTGTTCAGAATCGCCGAAGGCTTTGGCATTGATGTTCGCAGAATTCACATGATAGAGTTTCAGTTCAAACCCCTCCGCCGCGAGGGTGTGGTACAATCGCCGACCTGTTTCAACCACGGCTTCCGTCTTACCTGAACCAGGCGGTCCATCAAGGATGAATCCTTTGAACGGAAAGTTGGACGAATTTGTTCGGTCAGAGTAAATACTCTTGAAGCTCCCTTCCGCCTCGCTAAAGAAAAATTCCATGGCTCCGCGCATTTGTCCAATGAACTGCTCTTGTGTATCCACCGTTATGATTCCATGAGAGGCGTCAGTGAGAGACCGCTCAACATACGGCTTGTTTGCTGGGGGCACATTCGTTGCTCATCCCGAGGTGTAATAATACTTTCAGACATTGGACATGGCCCAGACATTCCAACAGTAGAAATCTACACTTTGAGACTGCACAAACCGACCGAAGGGCTGATGTTCTTCCCACCGCTCGCAGGAGCATGGTCTTCACCCACGACATGTCCAACTGGCTCGGGTTCAACATCGACGAAGCATGGCTCGCACAGAACGTCTCCTGGAAGGATTTCGGCACCGGTGTTCGCCTTGGCAAGCTCAAGCGAGAGGAAAAGACCTCGCTCGTGCTGTACGAAGCCCAGTCCGACGTTGAAGTGGATGCGTTCATGCCCCACAGCCACCCCGGCGGCGAGTGCTACGTCGTCCTTGAAGGCGAAGTCTGGGACGAAGACGGCTCGTATCCCACGGGCTCCATCGTTTGGATGGACCCGGAGTCCACCCACACGCCCAAGACGCGTGGCAAGACGCTTATTCTCGTGCTTTGGCCTCAAGGTGTCAAAGCTGCTTGAAGCGGTTCGGTTCGAACTCAAGCTTCGGCAGCAGGTGCAGCGTCATCCATGTTCCAGCGCATTACACCCGACAGCGCAGGCAGGCCCCAAAGGACAATTGGCATAATTGCCTCTGGGAAAGGAGCGGCTGGGTCGCCAAGCATCTCGAGGCCTAGGGCGGCACAAACCACGAACCAGACAACGGCTGGGCCGCAAAGAACGGCAGCGAGACGGGCTTGGGCTTGGCCTTCAAGCATGAAAGCAGCATAAAAGAGCGAAACGCTGGTGAGCGAGAAGAAACCAAGGATGGCGAGTTGGTCGCTGCCGTAGGTCGCAAAGGCACCACCTACGCCGAGAAGGGTGTGGCCGAGGGCAACGATGATCAACCAGA